>Ga0097621_100000067_pt1 | contig 53935 bp, 80 predicted proteins | sample KBSMisM72_FD_73165 | JGI IMG/M metagenome (GOLD analysis project Ga0097621, IMG submission 73165) | Miscanthus rhizosphere microbial communities from Kellogg Biological Station, Michigan, USA - KBS Miscanthus M7-2 (version 2) (version 2) | ecosystem: Host-associated > Plants > Roots >... | reverse complement strand
GCCATTCGGCTTTATTGTAGTTATTTACTCCTGGCCCAATTTGTAGTGCTGCTTGTTTAATGGCCTTAGCTGTAGGAGCCATCATGTCTTTAGTTATCTTAAGCAAGATTTTGTTTAGTGTTTCTTGCCAACCTGCGTCTTGTCTTACCTCTCCTGTTGGTAGATGAACAGCAGTTACTTCCGAAACCATACCTACAACTTCAGGAGCCATGTGCTGTTTTAGTAGTTTCTTTTGTTGCAGCGTAAGCGCAAGCAATATTTTCCGATAGGCATATTCCTGACCTACAGGATACTTCATCGGAACTATTGGCTTGCGCTTACGTGCCATTTAGTTAAATGTTCTTGCGTCTAGCCACAGCTGCTAGTCCAAGTATTCCCATACCAAGAACAGCAATAGTTGCTGGTTCCGCTACAGCAGTGCTGGACGATACGTTACCAGAGATAGTTGAAGTAAACGAGTCAATTGTAGTTCCGACAATAGCAATTGGCGGAAGCACATTAGTCATACTAAACGCTGCTGCAAGTGGAGACACTAGCTGGCTGGCTGGGATAAGTGCCGAGGTTAGTGACAACAAATCCGGTGGCGAACCAATAGCCAATACTAGAGCAGAACCAACTCCAAGAGCAGCATCACTAAACGAACCACTTAGCAAATTCGTTCCTGTTAGACCAGCACCAGTAAAGATGGAGAACGTTCCAGCGTAATGCTGAACAGCGCCCGTTCCTACTGGCACAGCAGCGTCGATGCTATTAGCATTAATAGCAAGAAATGCTGCCCCTAGAGTTCCACCTAGGTTTTGTGTTACGTTTACTGCAACATCAGTGCCACTTATGTTAGTAGCTGTCTGGGCCCCATTTGCCGTAGCAGTGATTGTATTAGAACCACTGGTTTGAGCAAACTGTATGATAGGCACAGCAAAGGCAGGAAATGCCAATGCCGATAGTAGCACAGTAAGCGATAGCAATTTACTCATTGGCATTTACCTTTTAGTTAGTTGTTAGCGTTTTGGCTGGGCAGCAGGAGGTAGTGTATTATCAACATTTACTGGGGGAGATGGCAAAGGATAACCAACAGTAAGGGTAGGATCGACAGCAACATAACGCCAACCAACACCAGGAATACCCACCACAACCCAGTAAGTTTTGCTTGGTAGTCCATGATCAGGATGAGGTTGACTACCAGGTAGTCCTTGGTCTGGGTGAGGTTGGCTACCAGGCAAACCTTGGTCTGGCCTAACAGGTGGAGTCGGCAAACCCTGATCTGGATGACCACCACCATAAATTGGCGGCCAAATTACGCCAGGTGGAGTGCCAGGAGGCGCTGGCTGAATTGGATGTGAAGGAGTAAGTGGTGGCCATACTCCTGGCGGCGGCATTGGGAGACTGTTATCAATTCCGGCACCGATATCAATTCCATATCCAGGATCGACTGGCCTTTCACCTTCCGGCAAACCTTGATCTGGATGTCCAGGCCGATGTTTTACGTTAAGATAACCAGTAACAAATGGCATTTAGTTTACTCCTGTTTGATCAACGGCGTTAGCGGGTGTTTCTCCATTTAGTAAACTTTGCATATCAACCATTTCTGCATAGTTAATATCTTCACCAGAAGATGGTAGCGTATCTGGGAAGCCGTATTCAGCATACTTATTGACCACGATCTTACGCACTTCTTCTGGGTCAAGTATACCGTTAGTCATAAGCGTGATTAGCATAGTCACTTCAGTATTGTTAGCATTGGCTTTTAAGTTATCTGTGTTTGCCTGCTCTTGTTCAGTAGGCACCCACAAAGGATTAAACTCAACATGCCATTCGTCTGGTATTGGGCCTTTTAGTGAAGTCTGTAGCCACAATATTGAAGTTAGCTTCTCCAATACTGGATAGGCGATAGATGTTTGGAGATGTTTAACCATCCCATAGTAAGCTTCAAGATCACCAGATCCAGTAGCGTTTAGTCCAGTGGTAGACTTGCCGAACAATATCGGTATCGGAATATTGCTGGCTGCTGATATAGCGATTTGGTATTCGTTTATTAAATTCTCAAGTCCATCCAAGCCCAAATTCTCAATGCTGTAAGTGTCCTCTTTGTCAATCATAATCGAGTTAAGATTACTGCGAACCATATCGACCATATTGATACGTTTAACAGCAGTAAGTTCATCTCCATTGGCTACCATCTCACCTAGGCCAGCCATATTGTAGATACCCTGCTGTTTACGTTCCAGCAATCTTAATGACCACTCTAATGCCTGTTCATATCTGGCGATATCATTTACGCAACCTTCAAGAGCCGATTTACCAGCCCAAGAAATTTGATTTTGATTGGTAAAAGTTATCGGCATTGGATCGCCACTTATTGGGATAAGTCGCGATTCATGAACATCGAAACTTTGGCGACCAGGAGGCTGTATATTGTAATACTCTAGCTGGCCAAAGTTTATTAAAGTTGGATCGGTGTAATATCTGTCGGTGGCTTTAATACTTGTGAGGTCTAGTATGCGCAATTCCTCAACAACATCTAAGTTGTTAAGATTTAGTGGCACAGAAAAATCGCCACCATCTTTAGCCAATATTAAAATTGCGCTACCACCGTATAGGCGAGCCCACCTTAAGCCATTGGCCATTACTGACATGACTGATAAACGGTCATATTCAGCAGCCATTAGTTCATCGTCATCTCCCTCTATTTCAACTCCACGTTGGAAGGCATCGTCTGCTGGACGATCAATAATTTTAGCAGCTATGCCTTTAGTTAAATAAAGGTCACCGTAATCATAAAGATGGTATCTACTGGCCCAGTATTTTTGTAGACCAGAATACCAACCTTTATTATTACCATTCCAAAATGTATTGGCTGTCCTGTCTAAACCAGATATGCCTAGTCCAGACATTAAATTCGAGAAGCTGTCGTAACGTTGTCTTAGTGAAACATTCATGAGCCCAGTGCTTTCCAAATATCATAAGAACGTGTTTTAGAAACAGCCTCTAGGAAAGCACCACTAGACGCATCTACATAGTCATCATGTGCCGCAGCGTCAAATCCCTCCATTTCTGTTAGGTATTCCTGGTTCCACGGGCCGACAACAACATCTATGTTACCGGCTTGCCACTGTGAACTTAGTGGTTCGGCTCTTACGTTTTTAGGCCCTGTTTCTCTTATTGCTTTAACTTTGTATCCGGCTAGATACGCAATTAAAGAGGATGCTTGATCCTTACCGGCTTGCCCTGGATCTTGAGGGATTATTGTTTGAGTGCCGATACTCCTGGCGCGGTCCTGCGTGGCGATGTTCTTTATGATCTCTCTAACTGTATGGGCATTCTCCCTGATGTTTATTCCGTCAGCGATAACAAATCTGCCATTCTCCCTTTTGCCCATTAAAACAGAAGCCGTAGCGTCAGGCGATGGATTTATTTCTGATGGGATTGTAGCTGCTAAATCCCATTTCCTAATCCATTGCCTTACGTCTGTGGGTATCTCATTTATGAGTTGTATTTTTGTTCTGGGGAAATAACTACCTGCTTCCCATTTAACTTTCCAGTTTCCATTTAGCAATCTCTCGCGATCCACACGAGGCAAGTTCATTAAGTTAGCTAAATATCCTGGATCGTGGTTAACTAGTATTTGATTGTCTGTTAGCTTGGATGGTATAAACGAAAGTGACTTAGGTATTAAATGAGGGAACTTATCCTGTAGCTCCTGGCGCGAGTCACTCCAGATAAATTTATCGTCCAATACTACAAACCAGCGTATTACACCACTACGCTCTTGTATAGCAAAACCATTGTCTTGATCAATCCACCATTCAATAAGTTTAGCAACCCAACTATCAGCGTCTGGGTTAGTGGTCGCGCGTATATATGGGATAATTGACGACACACTTCTGTTACGCGACATCATATAAAAGAATTGGCGTTGACTAAAATGGGTTAGTTCATCGAACCCAATAAATGGTATCTGACTACCTTGCCAAGACAATAAATCATTGTCTGTAGTAATATGATTGAATGACAGGTTAGCACCACTAGGGAATGTCCAAGAGGGGTAAGGTGATAAGCGAGGTATACCATCAACTCTAGGATAAATGCTAAAGCTAGTGTCATACAAACCACCTTGCGATTTAACTTGTATCGCTTGGCGTCTAAATATCACCCCACCAAAGTCTGGATTATCAATATGTCTACAAGGCTCAAGTAAAAGGCCATATGTTTTACCACCACCAGCAGCGCCACCATAAATAGCAATGTCTGCGCTACAACTTAAGAATGCGCTTTGCGGCCCAGGCTGGGGCCTTAGTATTCCCTCCTCAAAATATGTATCGTCAAGCGGCATCTATAACAGGCCCATTCATATTAAACTTAGAGCGACCATTATCTGGTAATACAATTCTGACTGGACTTTCTGTTTTAGCGGAATTGTCTGCTATTCTTACTTGCTGTATTGGCCTACCATATGCTCTGTTAGTTATCATTTCACAAAGTGCCATTTGATCTTTAGCACTCATGGGATATAGCATTTCTCCTTCTTCATTTATGTAGGGTTCTTTTAGTGCTGTATCTAGTAAGTTATCGAGTATGGCCAAAACTTTAGGTGTTCTGTCTCTACATGCGCGCATCATATCACGCAATGTATCTATGCGCTCCAACTCTTTGTGAGGGTCAAAACCTTCAGGCATCTACTTACACTATGCCCATTTTTAGACTATCCCTCTATAGCCGATTACGAATTAAAAGTCTACTTGCTAAAATGATATTTTTATATAAATCCGCTAACGATACTATCTGTGTTTCGATATTACTACTGGACCGGATTAGCTCTAGTTGACTGCGGAACAAACATATCCTTAAACCATTTTAATACACTGTGTTTATCCTCAAACGTTATTAGTTGGCTTATGCTTATTTTACTGTTAGACACCTTTAGCCATGTTCCCCAATTACTACAACGCAGAATTGCATATTTAGTTAGCTCTCCGTTATAATTAACGATCCCTAAGAACAGGTAGCAGAAGCCTCCATGCTTTTGCCATTTAGCGAGCCAAGCTGCTTGGTGATTTGTTAGTTCGCTGATAGTAACTGTTTGACCGCCGTATCGTTCCTCTACAATTTTTAGTTCGAAGAAGATAAGTTTACTGTCACGTAATTGTATCGCTCTATCTGGCCAGCCTGCGCGCCTCATGTCCGGGATGTGTATTGGATACTCACTAAATATCTCTCCAAAGTCTTTTGCTAAATGTTTCTCAAGCATTTAGTTGGGTTCTCCTGGCCACTCACTAAACGTTTCGATACAGTATTTTTTCTACGTTCTACGCTTCTACTTAGGCTTTCCCCTATAACCTATACGGAAAAAAAAAAAACTGGGTTTTAACTTTCCTCTTTTAGTTAATAATAAGCGGTAGAAAAGTAGAAAGTAGAAAAGCGCCTGTTTTATTAGCGTTTTCAGTAACTTACCTTTCTACCGCTCAACTACCTTTCTACCTCGATGGCTTTCTCCAACGCTTGACAGACCTCCAAATACCGTCTTCATCCTTCTCTTTAGCAACTATCAATTCTGTATAACCCAACTTTCTTATTACAATACCAATATTATTTCTGTGTCTTATTAAAGCATGAAGTGGCATTTCATATTTAGTTCTCCAATGTTCAGTAATATCTTTGTATGATATACCAAATTCGTTAAAATGATCTCTGCGAGTTTCAATATACTCTACAATGTTTTCAAACTCCCAAGTATCGTCTATTGTATCGCGAGTAGATGTTTGTTCCTTTTGCAAAATTTGTTCTTCATCATTAAGAAATCTCAGTCTCTCATCTTGTTCATATATATGTATCGCTTGAGCTAAAATCATAGGATATACTTTAGCAAATCCCTCAAGGTTCATAAATTGACCAGTCTTCAATTCCGTTTTAATAGGCATAGCGCGGGTTTCGCCAGTAGGATCGCGCAAATACTTAGCATCGTTTGTCGTTACTATCATAATACAATGTTTGGGATATTGTATTACTGGGTCTTGTCGCATTTTCCTAAATGTAGCATACGGGTCAGTAACAATCTTCTTTACTAAATTGGTTTCGTTTCTATGGAAACCACCTAACTCAGCAAGTTCAACTACAGCCTTATCATGTATGCTTCTGTTAAAATTGTCCTCATTTGACTGGGCTTGAGTCAGGCCAGTAGCGATAAACCATTGAGCTGGAACTAACAGTCTACAAAATGTAGACTTACCAGTAAATTGTTCACCCTCAATTACAAAATAAAATCTTGTTAAACACCCAGGGTTCTTACATCTAGCAACTAAATTTACCATCAATGCTCTACACCAAATAGCACTCCATGGGCCAGGAGAAACACCCATATATTTAACAGCAAAATTGTCGTCGTGCCCATTTATATAATCCACACCATCTAAAGCACTTTTATAACTATCTGTCCAATCAGAATAAGCATCAAAGGTTCTCTCTTTAGCAACTTCAGTAACAACATCATCTAAACTTTTGAAATTTACCTCAGTTGGAAATGGACCTTTATTTAGTGCAATCTTAAGCATAGTTTCATTATCTTCTCTGTATTTGTAGTAATGTTTAACAACTCCACCGTAATATTCAATTGTATAAGCTGGTGTTTTAGGTTCCCATGACATTTTATCAAAATACGCATTAGCAGCCATAGTGTCGTAACATAATCCTATAGTCTTTGCGGCCAGTAGTATCTCATAATTGTTACTAGGTGTAGGTAAAATAACACCATTTTTAGCAACAAGCTTCTCAAAATCTACATCAGAGAATTCACCAATATTCTTCTTTGTCTTCTCTTTTTGTTTGTTAGCTAAAATATCATTTAGTGATTTAATAGTGTTTGTTTTACTTCTATGAAATTGTTCTCCAATTCTATCAATTATACTTTCAAATTGAGATGGTGTAGTAACCTTAAGATCAAGCAATGCATCTATTACTTCATCTGCTTGAAACAATTCAGTCTTCTTATCAGCAATATCTTCAATTTTAGATAACTTAATGATGAAGTCTTCACAAATTTGAATAAGGTCAGAACTCATAGCCATTTCCTCCATTTATTGTTTAGTTGACATTTCACTCTCAGCTATATCCTTATACATAGCCAATCTAAATAATCTATCAATATTAGGAGGCAATTTTGTTATATCCATTTCTCCATAAATCAATTTCATATAATACACAGTCTGCGCTATAAGTTGTCTTGTTTCATATTCTGGGGCTTTAATTAAACCTATAGCCATTTGTTCATTACTAATTTTTGAAAGTTGCTTATCAAAAGCATACAAATCTTTCTTGGCTTTCTTAGCATCAGAAATCATAGTCACTCTCTCCCTTGTTTTGTTTGCCGAACTTTATCCCATCTTGTATTGTCTTTAAGTCACGCTTAGCACTACCGCGCCAGTAGTAAAGACACTGATCTGTTAGTCGTTCAATAACTTCATCTTCATCTAATAAATCTTGCTCTATTAATTTACCCATAAACAATGCTACTCTGAATAATGCTCTATGTCGTTCTCCTTCACCAAATTCCCACAATATTCTATCATCTACATCTTTATGATATGGTCGAGGATTTTGTAGATATGCTTTAGCTTGTTTCTTAGTGTATTTATATTCATAGCCACCATCTTTAGGGATATTTTGTATCTCTGTGCAAATTGTATCGCCTGGTATCCAAGCAACTAAATCCTTACATGGATCATTCCGTCCAACAAACGTTGGTCTAGCAACATATATAGGTTGTATTGGACCGAATATAGAAGGATCAACAATTTTAGTAAAATATGCTCTTAATGATCTGCATGATATCTTCATGCTATTCCATAGGAATAGTCTGATACGTATTCCATCTTTTATTAAATAGTTGGCTGATGGTATAGCAAATGCTTGAACGTTCTCCAAACCTAGGGCCAGGAGAACTGTCTTAGCATCTTCTTTTAAGTTACCTGAACTTATTCCATAACTATCTACATCCAAAGCATACCAATTTAATTCCTGATCAATAACAGTAGCGGCATCTCCTTTTGTTTTGTCAGGATATTGTAATCGTCTTTGGCTTGGTATACTATCATCTATAGCCACACCTCTGATTAAACAAGATTGTGGCCTATGTATTAAATATCTGACTAATTGACAAAGATCATTTAAATGTTCTACTTCAATACTAAAGAACCTATATTTGAAAGCATTCTTATAAGGGATGTCTGATCGACCATCACCAAATATTGTTTTGTTTAATTGCTTATCTAATGATCGCGCAACAGTCACTATATTTGGGGCTATAAATTCCCTCTTTACTTCCTCGGAAGGATCGACTATATAAGGGCTAGGCATGTAACTAACCTCCATTGTTGCATGTTTAGAGGTTTCCTCCCTCTATGTTTGCTCACTATCTAAGGCCAGGGATAGTCTTCCAGTTTATCCCTGGCCTTACTTTAACGGAAGGGTAATACTCTAGACCCTCGGCGCCTAAGCCGTAAAGATATTAAATTTAATCATGTTAAGATCGCCTGACCCTAGAGTATCTGTTAGAGACAAACTCCAATTCTTATGGATGCTGTGTCTTATTGCGCACTTAAAAGAGCGCGGCCAGAAGGTAACATGGTTTAACATTGAAACTGAGTTCGGCAGCAAAATAAATTATATGTTTAATTTCTATCGCGAAATGGCTATGGATTATGGATATATCGCACCAGATAGCCATACTCTAACACCCAAGGCACAAAGAGTAGTGGCTAAATGGCGCGACATTCAGAAGGCTATATTGGATGTGTAGACCCTTTCACCATGTTAGCATTCAAGAACGTTCTGTAGGCACATAGTAAATCTTCAACTTGGTCTGCGGGCAATACTCGCAACTCTTCTGGCCAGAAGTCGCGCTTAACTCTAAATGGCCATTGGCCTTTACCATATAACAACTTCCAGCCATCCAATACACCAGCGTGTAAGTAAAGTTGTTCCGGCTCCAATTTTAGCCAAGCACCAATTCTTGTCGCGACATCATAATGAGTAACAGGGCCAATACCCCATATCTTTAGCACCTCTAGCGTATCAAACAGTTGGTCAAAATCCCTTATGGCATTTACATTTATACCATTTATGATTTTGTCCTTCCAACGCATCAACACCACATCTTGAACTTTACTTTGGTGATTGTGCTTCTTGCCTTCTTCATTCCGGCATCTACAGGCCCTGTTTACAGCCTCTTCAAAGTTAGCAGATTTAATACAATAGTCAACTACAGTGTCGCGATACTTCTTTGCGTCTCCATTGATGAAGCGCATCTGCCAATCTTCAACGATAGCACTCAATGATGTTAGTGGTCGTTTTGGAGGCATGTTTCCAAACAACCTATCGGGTCTCATATTTTGTTCCCTCCACAGTAAGACGTAATGCGTAAGACGTATATACGTCTTATGTATATACGCCTTACGCAATTTAGTTAGCTAGATAGTGTTTTTAACAACCCAGTAATTGGGATTTGGCGTCCCATCTTCTAGGGTCTCATTCTCACCATCGCGATACAAAGCGATGTAGCCGTGCAGCAAATCCCATTCCCAATGGTTACGGCCAGGTCCACGGAATTTTTCGTTGGTTCGCTTAGAGTAGGACTCAGGGTAATCTTTGCGATTCATATACTCCTTATAAGTCATTCCATCCTGGTAAAGCTGCCAGGAGAAATAACCCATTGTCCCTTCATCGCGCGGATTGTCGGCCATCTTCCTCATACGCAAACCGTCAAATTTAGTCGATGCACGTCCACCAACAGCACGAGGAGTGCCATCAGCTTTAGTTGCCCGCTTTTGCTTAGTTGGCCCGATCTTACCAGATTGCTTCTGGTAAGCATAGAAGCCCATTTCTGTAATCTCCAGAGCATCATATTGTTTCGTTTCTGGATTCATCAGCAACTTAACAATACCACGATGATGGAGACTACGCACTTGCGGATCAAAGAACGAAAGGCGCATTTGCTCAGGCAAAACCTCCAATTTAATTGGAGTGGCCAAGGGCACATCGTCACCTTCAGGCAGATACTTGAGCAAAACAGTCATATCAAGCATCTCTTGCTGAGATAGGCGCTTTGGACCTTTAGCCATCGTTTCGCGTTCAACACGCTTTTCAGTCTCTGCAGCGACTTGCTCTTTATGCTCTGCCTCGTCAACAATTGTTACTGCAGGGTATTCACCAGCACCAACATTAGCGGGCACAACATTAGGCGAGCCAGGAGGCAAGTATTCGGTAGGTGTAGTTCCAGACACTTTGTCATTCCTTTGACGTTTGTGAGAACGTGAGGACATTGGTCTGTATCCTTATGTTATTGTCAATGAACGGATGACCGATACCTCGGCCATCGTTCCTAGTATAGTCGATCTCATGGGGGCCGTCTAGTGCCTAGGGCAATATATACGCTAACATAACAATTTGAGATATCAACACAAAAAGAAACCCCAGGATGTTACTCCTGGGGCTCAGTCATTTACTGCTTAGTGCGCTTATCGTATTTTACTTTTAACCTTCTGGTAGTTTCGATATATGGTTTATATGCTTCTTTATATTCTATTAGTTCTTGTCGATCTTCATCAGTAACATTAGATGTGCTTAGTATTATTTCTTCATCTTTATCATTTAGTCTTGCAATTCTTTCAGGACGATTACGGTATTTGTCTTGCTTATAATCTTTGAGGTTTTCAAAGGTAATAGCAACTGGCTTACCTGAACTATTGGCTCGATCAGCTATAGCAACTAGCTCTTGAGCCCATTGAAGATGATTATTCCAGCCATTAAAAGCCCTTTTAAGGCTTCTGGCGTCTTCACCAACTTTGATATGGTGTAGATGCTCTGGCCAGTCTTCAAAGTTTTTGTAGTCTTCAGGTAATAGCCCAGGTTCAACCATGACCGCTTTTTCAAAAGCATCCATATAAACAATACCTTTAGTAATTCCAGGCATTAGTTTACTGGTGATTTTCTTCCACGGCATGATTCGTCCAGCACGCATAGCCATAGCTTAGTTCCTTCAGTTGTTGCTAAGTAACAAAGGCACGTCTATTGTAGGTTTCTGTGCTTCTGGCTTTTCTCCTTTTCTTAAAGGACAGGGACACAATGGCATAAGTAGCGCCATATGTTTCTGGATATAGAGCAACTTTACATGGACTCTTGGAAGTGTAGTTCCTGCTTCCATCATCCGCTCTAGCACCTCATCTTTTACCTTCAGACCTCGTGTAGCCTGTTTCAGCCCTTTGACTATTCTGTCAAGAGCATCTATAAGCTCCACTTGTCTATGAGAGTGCTTCCACCACTCAGGCAATTCCTTTTCAGGTTTTGGTCTAGGTGGTTCCCTACTTTTAGCATAGTCATTCAAGCTTTTAGTAGAAGCTTTTGGCTTTTTCACTTCACGTTCAAACTCATCCTTGGGAATAGACGCAATCCGTTCCCATCGATGAACTTGGGCCTTTGTAGTATTGCCCCTTGCTTCTTGTTTCGATCTCGGATTAGGTTCCTTCGAGGAACTTAATCCGGTCACGAAACGAGACCTAGTAGGCGCACGAGGCAACTTAGCAAGCAACTCGCCTGCCTTACGTTCAGCACGCAATCTTATTTCACGTGCCATACGCTCATTCTCGTGGTTCTTAGCTTGACGACTATACACCTCCAGAGCAATAGCCTTGTCACGTATCGTCTTCACTTCATCGACACGATGACATTCAGCTATAGCCTTGCACATATCCTCATACAGAACTGTGCCTGTATTGTCAGCAACCACAGACAGTTTTGCTGGCATCATTTACTCCTTCATTCAATTGACTAAAGAACACCGCTTTCTAGCAGCTAGTAAGGGCATCTCACGACGGCCAGACTCGCCACTAGGCGCTCGGGGTAGGCTAGCGTAGGCCCTAGGACGCCGTTCGGCGCCTAGGGGTAGGATAGGCCCCTAGGACGTCGTTCGGGGCGGTCTAGGGTAGGCCCTAGGGCCGCCGTAGGGGCGGTCTAGGCCCCTAGTATACCCGATCGGGCGTTAGGGGCCTAGAATTCAGTAATGATAGATCGTTACGGAACGATCAACTCAATCATTCTCCTGGCGCCAGGAGATAGGGCCGAAAAGCGACCAATCTAACAATATAGACTAGGCACCAAGAATGGCAAGGAACGTATCCAGGTCAAAGCAAGAACAAAACGCTACTCCATGTCGGGCACATCTACCTACCGGCCAAGAGCTAGACGCCGCCTAGCACACATCCTAGGCCATTCTAGGGGCAGGTTTAGCCTAGGGGCGCCGATAGGGCCACCCTAGGGCCATCTAGGATGGTCGCCTAGGGGCCAGGGCGCCTAAGTCCACACCCTAGTGGCCAGCCATAGGACCAGGGGCGCCTAGCGCCATCCTAGGCCAAGCAAACGTCAAAGATTAAAAATGGTAATCTTTCAGCCAGTTTCCATGGTCTAGCGTCTAATGCATTGATATTATTAGCTGTTTGATGGAAATAGGAAAATATTCCCACCAGAAAATAAAGCTTTACTTATTGTGCTGATGCCCCTAAGCTCTACCTATCGGCCGGGAGAACCGGCCGGGTCGAAACGCTCTTTTACAAGGAAATCGGGATACCTCGGGACGCCTAGGGGCCACGATACCGGCCCCTAGGACGCCCCTAGGGGCCTTTCGGCGCCTAGGTTCCACCCTAGGCCCGCCGGGGCGCCCCTAGTAGACTAGGCCGATAGCTAGCGGGCACAGAAGTGTCTGCGAGCGCCTAGGGTGCAGAGGCGGGAATACCTCAGGGTAGTATACCGCACCACTCTTGTTGGGTAGCCTAGGCTACGTTTTATCAAGGCTTTCCGCCCTCTTTGACATCGGAATCAGAACAAAATCGAAACCAAAAGGAAACCTAGTGCGCTCGGCGCCGACAGTAGGTCAGGGTTCCCGAGTAGTTTCGAAAGTAGTTCAAAATTCCCGCATCCGGTCTAATCCCTCTCAGTCCGGCGTATAGCCTAGCGTATATACGCAGGAAACTAGGGGGATAAAGTCCATTGTTCCTTTCTAGGAACGAACGTCTGTCTGTAGCTGTTTAGCGGGATTAGACAAACGTTCGGTAATGTGGCTGCGTTATCATTCGGTAACGCAAAGGTGACAAGCCCTAAAACACAGAGTCAAATCTCAAACCTAGAAAGGGTTTACTACTATGCATAACCTCGACACAGTCTCCAAGATCGCACTCCAGAGCGCTGAGGAGGGATATACCTTCTCAATTCTCATCGTCCGCTGCCTTAAGACAGGCGGCAGATTTATCTCTGTGCGGTCTGTGTCTCCGGCGGCTTTCGTGTCCGGCCTACAGGCCTGCGCAAAGGATCGCAATTTCGGCGCCTACAATTCGCCTATCCTAGAGTCCATCCGCAAGTTCGGTGTGGACGGTCACTCCATATCTTTTGACTCTGCCTACGCTACCCGCAAGGAGGCGAACGCAGCTAAGAAGGAACTTGTGGAGCGGCAGGCGCTCAACCGGCCGGAAGTCAACCTCAACTACAATCGGCCTGTGAAGGGTCAGACTGAGAGCGATTTTCGTTGGCTCTCAGAAGAGGAGGTTGCCGCGAAACTCGCTGCTAAGCGGGCACGTCAGCGCGCTGCTAAGGCAGCCGCTTCTGCTACCTCTACAGAAGAGGCTGCAGCCTAAGTTTACTAAACAGAGTCGAAAGCTAAATTTAGCTTTCGGCTCTGTCCGTAGCAGGATGTGTATCCTGCCTGATGATTCCGAAAGGATGAAACGGCATCTAGAAAGGATAGGAACTATGGCACAAATTAAAGATGATCCTCGTGGCCCTATGCGACTAATAATAAATGTTGTGCGTAAAACAGACGGCGATTATATAACGTGTGATTGTGGTCACACTAGTCTAAAAGCACATGCTGATTGGAAATATGAGACGCATACGCGCTGCTTTAAGTGCCTATAAGCTACACTGATGAGCTCTAATTGAGCGAAACTTAGTGAATTTAATAAATTCGCTAAGTATGTAGCATCGCTACAATCTAGAAAGGATAAGGAACATGGAAAACGACAACGACAATCCGCACGATGTCGAAACTTACGACAACGATGCTGATTTCCAAGCAGCAGCTAAATCTGCTTGGGAGAATTATCTGCTAAATTTAGCAGATGATGAAGAGCCCAAACACAATATGATGTTCTACGGTGTGGTGAAAAGTCCAGGTGGCTTTGTGGTTGCCTGTGCTAGATTTAATCCGCGCCAGGAGAACTGAATGCCTGAGATGCCCGACTATATCTTTGAGGCTAGCGAGCTAGGTTGGCCTCCAGGATTCAGACACAATTGGTTCGTTCTACAGAACGAAAAGTTTGTGTTTGTGCGAAGTGAGTTTAACGCCGGCCAGTTTGTAGGCTGGCGTTATGCTTCGCCTAATCGCTCTGTGTTAGTGGTGAACGACTGATGAAACTTATCAGCATAATCGTAATGATTACTGTATCGTATCAAGCGAATGCAGCAAGCTACACCAGCAGAAAAGATTCAGCCGGTTGGACACATTATTATGACAACAAAGGTAGTCAGCGCTGTATCAGTAAGAAGGATGCAGCAGGGTATACGCATACTTATTGCAACTAAATTTAGGGCCAGGAGGTTGTGCTTCTGGCCCGCTGTTTAGTGCTGTGTGGCACTACTGATGATCGCAAAAGCGTGAAACAGCTTCTAGAAAGGATAAGGAACATGGAAAGCTTATACAGGATAGCCACCATGTCTGGTGACTATCCCTTAGAGAATCAGCCCTTTTGGACTGATACCTTTAAGTCTGTTGCAGAAGCAATACCGCACGCTCGCATCGCCCATGCTATGCTTAAGGGTGATACCGCAGATACATCGATCTACACCTACATAACTGAAGACATGGATGGTGAGTCGATTAACTGGGTGCGGTGGCAAGGCCATGAGTTTGATGACATGAAGGTTGCCACTAAACTTTGCAACATGCTTGGAGGTGCCGACTGATGAAGTGCTACTGGGTGAACTCAGAAGAGCATACTGTGACCGAAACAGAGTTTAGTTCGCTCGCAGATATTCGTCAAATGATTGGTGGGCATCTAGAGTTAGCCTATCAATGGTTGAATGGTGATGTGCTCTATGTGAATGAGGACGGTTTGCGTCTGTGCAGAGATCATTGGTTTGCTCTACTGCAAAGAACAGACCAATTCTTTGCAGGTAACGGTGTGCTTGTGGGGCCGGAACTTCCAGAAGATGACTGGGAAGATGGCCACTCTAATTACGATCCCAAAACGCCACTCAGATTGTTTGAGCAATACGTAGTGTTTGTGGAGGGAGAGCTAAATGACTACTAAGTGTGAGGCTATCCAAGAGTTAGAAAATGATGGCCATCTCAATGCTGCTGAGGATTTGCGTTCTTATAAAGATAAGAACGGCAGAAACTACGGCTGGGATGGTTGGTTACGTCATATGTATCTTGAGCACTGGTTAAGACTTATCAATCGGAGCTAGGTGCAAATGACAGATGAAGAGAAACAATACTGGAATGATGCCCTAGCTAAAATCAATGATAAGATGGAACTTATCATTGATGATAATCGCGCAATTCGTTCTGACTTAGATACTTTGCGCGGATATATGGGCGCGTTTATAACTGATAACATGACTTTAGGTAGTCGTGTTACTAGGTTAGAAAAACAAGTAAGGAGACTGAGAAAACACTAGTGCAGATGGATGCTGCTTATTAAATTTTAAGCAGCATCTACCTACACTCGTTGTGTGGGACCTAGAAAGGATAAGGAACATGGAATGTAATTGTGGCTCTGGAGAACCACCAGTGCCTTACTACGATGCTCGCATGATTTTTCTTTGTTATGCTTGCGATATATGTTGGCCTAACAAACGAAAACAGTTTCGTGACGATGTGTGGACAAATCCAGACTATCCTCATAGTGAACCTATCGATGATGAGTAGATACTTACATCTATCGATGCGTATATACGTTACGTTACGCTCTATACCTTATTACGTTACGCGCTATCCGTTTAAGGAATAGCGCTGTATCGTTATAGGACCGTATGCGTATCGTTACGCTATGAAGATTAATATCAAAGGAGACTAAAGTGCCTGAATCGTGCGAGTTTAGTGTCTACCAATTCTATCCCAATAAACAATACCGCCCAATAGTAAGGTTTGTGGACTCCGATACTGCAGCTAAGATTGCTAAGAACATCATTGAAGGTCCAAGTTGCGAATGTGGTGTAGTCGATCGTGTCATTATAACTGATGGCGGAGACTGCACTATATTTGAATGGCAATATGGTAAAGGAATCATTTGGCCAGTAATAGAACACATTTAGCTAGGCCGCAGCAAGAACTCTATGGAGTGAGCTGTCCTAGGGCAACGAGATGTTGGGATGATCCCCCAGCATCTCGTTGTCGGTCATCTAACAATATGGAGAACGAAATGATTTGCTCGATATGTAGTCGAGAGATCAAGTCTGATCCAATAAGTAATTGGGCAGGAGGTAATAACGCTCAGCCTATCAACGATGGTAGGTGCTGTGATCTTTGCAATTCTCTTGTAGTTATACCTGCAAGAGTTGCAATGATTAAAGCCATAGAGACTAAAGAGTCTGAAGACAAAAGCTAGCATTTACTAAATGGGGGCCAGGAGGTATTCTTCTGGCGCCCTATTTAGCCAGTGCTCGCCTGAGGCTGGATCTAGAAAGGACGAGGAATGATGGAAAAGATAAATGTTGATACTGAAGAATGGGGTGTTCAGCATTTAGATCACGAGTGTGGCCCTTGCACCGCTTGCTGTGTTTGGCTTGGTGTTGAGGAACTGAAGAAGTTTACTGGGCAGAAATGTAAACATTTACGCAATCCAGTATATGCTCATAAGCGCTGCGGAATATATCCCAGCCGTCCTAAAGCTTGTGTTGAATATCAATGTTTGTGGCGGGAAGGTTGGGGCCCAAAGGATATGAGGCCACATGAGTCCGGTATACTTGTTACTCCATATCTGGACCATAACAATCCAGATCAAAACAAAGTGTCATTTACCGTAAATGTATTTGATATGGACAAGGCAGCAGACCGTTACAATAACGTAATAGCGGCATTGCTGACTCTGACGTTTACTGTTGAAGTAAGATTGATATTTATTAAACAAAAGCGCGCATTATTGTTTCGTGACGGTAAAGTCTACCAATGCAAATTGTTACCAGCAGAAGGGTATGAGGCGCTCTTGTTTGAAGCTAAAGATGAACCTATCGGCACTTACTTGGCTAAACGCTAGCATTTACTAAATGGGCCGCCAGGAGAACAAAACTTCTGGCCCGCCTATTTAGCCAGTGCTCGTCAAGAGGCTGGGCTCTAGAAAGGAATGGAACAATGGAGAAAAGAATATGTGGTTACCGAATGATGTAGTCGTATCAGTCGATGATACAGCACGTATCTATTACGTGACAGTATTGGATTGTAAGCGATGGAATGAGTATCGCCGTGAAGGTGAACTTAGGATGTTGACTGGATGGATGTGGGTTGCCAAAAGTGGTGGCCTATATCAGCAAGGTCTCAAGACTAAAACACAATGCTATCGCGATGCTTACTATCGCTTAGTGGTTAAGAAGTCAGCACCTTCGATACGTTCACATATCAGGAGGGTAGCCTGATGGCCAGCACTAGTAAAGCGAGGCCACCAACACCAGAACAAATCTTAATGTTTGGTCATATCGCGGCTGCATTAAGACAGTTTATGGAAACTAAAGGTTGGGGGCCAGCTCAACTAAATAAAGCCATGGGCAAAGAGTCAGGATATTCCTTAGCCTATCAACTGATAAATGGGAAGTCTGCTCCTGGTCCTAAATTTAGGCCATTATTGATGAAGATAACTGGTCTGACGGAAGAACAATTAACCAAGCGAGACAAGAATGAGGTGGTAAGACCATCGGCAATTGTTACCTACAAACCCAGCAAGCCGCCTATCATCTCAACTAGACTAAATGAGGTGCTAACCTTTAGCATAACGGCTGATGGAAAGGCAAGGATTAAACTTGATGTCGTATTGTCTTTGGATAGTGCGACTCCTTTGCTACGTATGCTATTGGATGCTGGTGTAATCTTTGGTGAGAAAAATGAATAAGTCTGTTATCAAAATTAAACGTAATCCATTAAAAGCAAAACCAGGTTACTACAAAAAGAGAATTGCGGTCATCACCAGTAAAGAAGCCAAGATTGACGCTAAACTTGCTAAGAAGCTAAAAGCTAAATATGGCCAGGATTAATACTCCTGGCCGCCGTGCCGTAATGCGCCGATGCTGGGTCCCAAGTCCCAGAGGTAGAAAGCAGAAGGGAGCACTCTAGAAAGGACAAGGAACGATGGAAACTAAATCTGATGCTATACTCAACGCAATTGATGTAGCAGAAGAGATAATGCGCAATGGAGATTGTCGAATACAATCCTTCATTGCGAGCGGAACAACACAATACGTTGTTAAGCGACAAAAGCTTAGCATCTCTCCAAGTTTCTTGAGTATAAGAACACTTTGTGATTGGGTGATTGCGAATGAGAAGATGATAACTCAGGAGGGATAAGTTGACAAAGAAACCAGTCCAAAAAGACACATCAATTGAGGCTAAATTTAAATTGATGGAGAATAGGATAAAGAGACTGGAGAATAAAGTAAAAGAGTTGGAGCGAAGACAGATCATGGACATTGAGGAGATAACTCAAATAAATGATAAGATGAACGCTCCATCACCCTAACGTTTACGGAATGGGCGCCAGGAGTAACATTCTGGTTGCCCTTTCCGCCAACGTAAGGAACAATGGACATGGCTAACTCACATGGCTTTACTATTTAGTCGAGGTTCGCTAAGCTACACCGCGCCTAAACAGAAGTCAAGTGAAAGAAGGATAAGCAAAATGAGTGATGATAGTAACAACTATGATGATGGTGATTTTGATGCTACTGAAATTCTCGGATCAATTGAGAGATTGACCAAGGACTTAAAGAATGCAGCAGTAACGTTATCAGAACATGAGGTGAGGTTTTTAGTTGATGCTTACTACGCAATGCAAAAGGATCGCATTCGTGGTGCACATCAGACTAGAACGTTAGCTCAGAGTAATGAGCCCCATACCATCTTAAGTTGGTTGACTGGACAACGCGGAAAGTTGGAGAAGCAAATTGCGCGTGCTATGGACGTTTACAGCGATAGTCAACCGGCTGGTCGATGGGCAAGGTCTATTGTGGGTATTGGGCCTATTATCAGTAGTGGCCTTATCGCTAACATATATATGGGTGATTGGTGCTCCGTTTGTCATGGACGTAATGAAGATATTCATAACAAGCTAATTGAACTTAAGAAGTTCAAAGAGCACCCTTGGCAATCGGAAATGTCTTGCCCAACAGTAGGACACATTTGGAACTATGCCGGACTAAATCCTGATATTTCTTGGGAGCGCGGCCAGAAGCGGCCGTGGAATGGATCACTTAAGCGACTGTCTTGGATCATTGGCGAAAGTTTCGTCAAGGTATCAGGTAGACCAAATGACGTTTACGGTAAAATGTATCAAGAACGTAAAGCGTATGAGACTGCTAAGAACGATGCCTTTGAGTATGCTGAACAAGCTAAGGCAGCGTTGACTAAGAAAAGGTTTGGAGATGACACTATTGCTAAGAAGTTTTATCTCCAAGGCTTACTACCTCCTGGCCATCTACATAGCCGTGCTAAACGTTACTGTGTGAAGATATTCTTGAGTCATCTTCATTATGTAATGTTTGAACTTAAGTATGGCAAGCGGCCACCTAAGCCGTTTGCCATAGAGCACTTAGGCCATACTCATGAAATGGTGCCGCCTAATTGGCCCATAGCCAAGTGATGATACAGTAACAATATCAAGTAGCGAGCCAGTTTTGGGAATAGTAACATGAAGTGAGAGCGAGCCACTACACCAGATAGTAACAGTCCCTTGGAGCGAGCCAACATGTCTGACAGTAACACGCAGGCGGAGCGAGCCATCTGGTTAAATAGTAACAGTTAGCTGGGAGCGAGCCATCAGCGTGACAGTAACAACGACGTGAGCGAGCCACGTTATGGGATAGTAACAGAGTAACCAAGCGAGCCATCACTGGAAAGGAGCGAGCCATAGGCTGATAGTAACAATGTATGCTAAGCGAGCCATTTCTGTTAACAGTAACAAATGGTCATAGCGAGCCATTTATGGTGACAGTAACATATGTTCCGAGCGAGCCATATGTTCCGATAAGTAACACTGGATGGAGAGCGAGCCAGGTGATCTGATAGTAACAGTGGATACGAGCGAGTCAATCGTCATGATAGTAACAAAGGGTCGAAGCGAGCCATCAACTTGGATAGTAACAAGACAAGCTAGCGAGCCACCCAATCCGATAGTTCCATATCCACTGAGCGAGTCATGCATCCTAATAGTAACAAAATCCGAGAGCGAGCCATGTTCGTTGATAGTAACAGGAAGCTGAGAGCGAGCCAAACTTTAGGACAGTAACAATAGCTGGTAGCGAGCCAAGGAGTCAGATTAGTAACAGTCAACAGGGAGCGAGCCAAACGACGTTATAGTAACATGTAGCGAGAGCGAGCCATTCTATATGATAGTAACAAGTTGACAGAGCGAGCCAACTGAGCCAACTTCGCAGACAGTAACAAGAATTGTGAGCGAGCCATTGGGCCCGATAGTAACAAGTAGCGAGAGCAAGTCATGTAGTCTGATAGTAACAACTTCCGAGAGCGAGCCATAGAGTTTGATAGTAACATGCAGCTGGAGCGAGCCATGGTATATGATAGTAACAATGCAAAAGAGCGAGCCAGTTTGCACGATAGTAACAACCCTAGAGAGCGACTCATTAAATGGACTAAATTTGGCAGTAGACGGGCCAGGAGAATTAGGCTAAGGTCTAACCCCCTGGCTCGATGATTGCCAGGTAACATGGAGGGATACAATGGCCATATACTCAGTAGACATCAATGGCACTTTTACAGCAACAGTAGAAGTAGAAATTGATGATGCTTTATTAAAAGATATAACTGAAGAAGTTGAACAGGATTTAGTTTATACTGCTGGTGAACAAATACTCCAAAAAGATTTGGATGTAGACAACTTTACTAAATGTGACAATATTGAAATTGAGTGTGTTGACTATACTTTGATTGATGATAGTGAACCTGACGAATAAAACAGGGCTTTACTTATCCGGCGAAGCGCGCTAAACTCTAAGCTGTGAGAGACGTTTGGTCCAACTAACAATGAGAGCCAATCTCACAAACTAACTTGGCTCTCATCTTTTTCTTTTGGAGGCCCTAACAAACAGGAGTAAATATGGATAGGAATGATCGTATAGATCAACTCACTAAACTTGCAACAGAAATGAAAGAGAAACAAACAGAAATATATAAGTTAGAAGCCCAACTAAAGAAAACTCAAGAAGAATTTAATAAGTTGTCCTCCTTTGAAATCCCCATTGTAATGTCTGAGATAGGGATGAAATCTTTCACCCTATCTGATGGAACACATTTTGCCATCGTTCCAGTGTTTGTTGTTAAAGCGCCTAAAGATAAAATGGAGGCCATTGATGAATGGCTAACAGACCAAGGCCATGAAGGAATGGTCAAGACAAACATTGATGTTAGTCTACCAAAAACATCTAAACGACTTGCTGAAATTAAATCTGCTCTTGATAAGATAGGCATTGAATATGGGATCACTAAAGGTATACATTATCAAACCTTAAATAGGTGGGGCAGAGAGATGGAAGATGAGGGCCTAGTGATACCCGAGGATTTATTTGATATCTATCGCGGTAACAAAACAATCATCGAGGGGTGAATGAGCAAACATGGAATGGCGTGGACTAGTGAATATTTTACTTGGAAGAAAATAAGACAAAGATGTTACAATCCAAATAATCAAGACTATAAACATTACGGAGGTAGAGGTATTAAAGTATGCGATAGATGGAAAAATTCATTTGAAGCCTTTTACCAAGACATGGGACCCAGACCTAAAGGACATTTAATAGATCGAAAGGACAATGATGGTAATTATGAACCTGATAATTGTCGATGGGTAACAATAACAGAGTCCAATAGAAACAAAACAACTACATGGAGACTAAGGTTATGGCAAAACGTGTAATCCGTAATGACTCGGCAACCGAACAACTCCCAGCAACTCTAACTGCTGAAGAAGAGATGCTAGCTAAGCTGGCAGAAAAGAATACTAAATTTGAGCAGAGCGAATTAGTAATACCCAGACTTAAGATACTACAGCCTCTCAATCCAGAGGTCCAAGAAGGTAACACTCAATACATTGAAGGCGCAAAGCCAGGGATGTTTTACAACACATCCTCGGGCAAGCTTACTCCTGGCCAAGAGGGACTTACTATTGTGGTGGTCGGTCATTTAAGGCAGACTATTGAATGGATACCGAGAGAGCAAGGTGGTGGTTTAGTAAAGATATGGGGTGCTGATGAAGGATGGAAGGCTCTGTGCACTAAAGAGGAGCGTGAGAAATTTAATCCAGTAACTAAAGATGGACATACAATAGATAAGCAAAGGTCATTTCTTATCTTTGATGTTAATACTAAAACTGGAGAAGTTGACCCTAGCTTCTTTAACTTCCGCAGCACAGCTACACGCGCTGCTAACCTTCTTGCTACTATGCTTACTCAAACGAGGTATAGACTTAGCAATGGAGACGTAATTACTCCACCATTCTATTTTTACACCTACAAGGTTACTCTCGATAAGCTCACCAATATGAAAGGGACATGGTGGTCTCCCAAGATTGTTAAGAACGTTGGAGATAAAGGACAACATATTAAAACCCAAGATTTACCTGATGGGCAAAATATATTTAAGCACGCAGTAACACTACAAGAGCACTTTATGGAAGGTGGTGTTACTCAAGCGGATTGGGAAGAGCCACATACCACTAGCGATATTGATGAGGATAGAGTAACATTCTGAATTGAGATCGGGGTGCTGCGCTAATCCTTTCATGACTTGACGGGTGCACAAGGCCACATGGCTATCCTCCTTATCATTAAATGTTCCCCACTGTTAGACATGCATTTAATGAATAGGCAAACCAGAGCGCGGGTAATGGTAAGAGCTGGTAAGGATAGCCGCACCCACTTAAACTTATATCATGGAGAGTAAAATGGCAACGCCACTTAACTATACCGAAATTGTTCATGACATCGATGAGCGATTGGCGCGCATCGAACGTATGGTCACTGCGATTTATAATGATGAACTACCTCCTGGCGCAAGTAATGTAACAGAGATTCAAGATGAAGAGATATCAATGGAAGATCGCATAAAGAAATATGGCCAGAGAATACCCTACAATTTAATTGAGGATCCAATTGAGATTATTAAATTTAGGGAGTTCCTTTATGAAGCTAAGAAGCGTGGCAATACCTTAAAGCAACTTGAGAAGGATATGATTGATATTGCAGATAAGAACTTTGATGATATAAGATTGTCTAGCAAACATCTAAATATACTAAAGGCTGTTCATGATAAGGTTATGGGGAGACCGTGGCCCTATAAATACATTAACGGATATATGTTCAAGCTCGAAGGTTATGCCCCTGAATGGGTATGGTTTAAGGATGGCAAGGAGGTATCAGCATAAAGTTTAGCAGAGGAACTTGCGGGCCAGGAGAACTGGAGGCAAGATATAAAGTTGTAATGTTAGTAAATGCTAACATGCAACTTTGGCCTTTACTAAATGAATTGACTTATGATTGTTATAGTATAAACTGGACTACCACCTTACGTCTCCTGCAAACAAAACTAAAGGAGAATAAAAATGATCATCGTAGGAGCAGGACAAGCCGGTCTCCTGGCCGCCAGGAGTTTGGCTTTACACAATCCAACAATTATAGAACAGCAATCAAAATTACCAAACAACCATAGCGCATTATTACGTTTCCGTTCTAACATTGTTGGAGATAGCGTCGGCATTCCATTTAAGAAAGTTCATGTGTATAAAGGAGTGCTGTGTGATAATGGAACTACAATTACAAACTCACCAACATTGCGAGACTTTAATTGTTATTCATTTAAGACAACTGGCAAGGCTATTGAGCGATCCATCTTAAATACAAATGATGCTGTCAGATATATTGCGCCACCTAACTTTATACAAATGCTAGCTGGAGGCGCAAATATATCTTTTAAGAATGATGCTGCGAGCTACATACCTGTTTATTATAAACACAATCCGATTATCTCTACAATTCCGATGCCAAAATTAATGGACATACTTGAATATAAAGATAAGCCTTATTTTGAATACTTACCAATATGGACTATTAATTGCGAGTTGTTAGACACTAACATTTATCAAACTTTGTATGTTCCCTATAATCATCGTGAGCCATATCGAGTAAGCATTACTGGGAACTTAATGACATTGGAGTTCACTATGGAAATTACAGAAACAAGAATCATACAAAAATATTTAACTTTGTTAGGTATGAATTCTGTAATTACAAACGTAACATGTAGAAAACAAGACTATGGCAAGATCGTTCCGATTGATGAATTTAAACGTCAGAAGTTCATCCTATGGGCAACTCAAAACTTTAACATCTATTCATTGGGACGTTTTGCAACATGGAGAAATATTCTATTGGACGACGTAATGAAAGACATTAAAGTTATCAACAACTTTATAACACACACCAATGACTACCAGCGTAACAAACACTACAGTAAAGGAGAGTAAAATGAAAGTCACCCTAATATACCATACTCCAGACGCAATAGACATTTTGATATTTACTAAAAACACCCGACTAAATATGTCGCCTAATGGACTAGATGATATACGCTCCTGGCCAGTAGAGCGAAAGATGCAAGAACTAAATTATATGTCAAGGACACTTCCATCGTCTTGGGAATTTGTCGATTTGATATTTTGTATTGAAGAAGTAACCAGAGCATTTACCCATCAGCTTGTTAGGACACGGACAGCATCATACGCTCAACAGGCTATGCGCGTTGTCGATATGACGGGATTTGGTTACGAGGTAGGACCATCAATTAAAAATAATGAAGATGCAGCTAGTGCCTACAAGGCTGGTATGGAAGAGATAAATGATACGTATCAGGATTTAATTAAACTTGGGGCTCAGCCGGAAGATGCAAGAGGTATATTGCCGACTAACGTCCATACTAACATATGTGCTAAATACAATCTAAGAACATTTGCTGATCTAGTTATTAAAAGGTCTGATACTAGAGTTCAGCACGAGTATGGTGAAGTATTAAAGCTTATGATTAAAGCAGTATTGGATGTATGGCCTTGGGCAAGTTTATTTATGCTGCCCAGAGCGCCAGAAGCATACAACAAAATATCAGCTTACTTGAGAGAACAAATGCAAAAGGAGATAAATGAAGGAGAGGCAATGACAACTACTAAAGCATGGGCAATGATGAAAGAGCTTACCATATTGAGGGACAAGTCATGAAACCTAATGAAGCTCTATTTGAACTATCGAAACTATATGAAGATAGAAACAAACAATATGGGAATAGCTACAAGGACTTTGGATATATTATGGTGGCTCTATTCCCCAGTGGAGTAGCACTAAAGGATGAAATGGACTTTAATAGGTTTGGAGTGTTAGTCCATATGGTAACAAAAATGTCTCGATATTGTAACAAATGGGAACATCCAGAAAATCAAGATCATATGAACGACATAGCAGTCTATGCTACTATGCTAAACGAACTGGATTGGAATATACAGCAATGAGCATAATCTTTATTGACACAGAGACCACTAACCTCCTGGCCGTGGAAGCTGCTGACTTAGCGAACCAGCCCTACATGGTAGAAATATGTTGTGTTAAAGTTAACATTTATCTTGAGAAGCCAGAAGTGTTTTCTCAACTTATTAAACCTCCAATAAGAATACCGGATGAAGTAATTAAAATCCATCACATAACAAATGAGGATGTTGCTGACAAGAAGCCATTTGCCGCTCACTATAAAGATCTTGCTGCCTTCTTTATTGGCGCGACACATATGATAGGACATAACCTCCAATTTGATAAAAAGATATTAGAGAATGAACTTAAGCGTATCAATAAACTAACAAGCTTTCCTTGGCCTACAACTAACATATGCACAGTAGAAAGCATAATGAAAATTAAAGGACATCGTATGAACTTAGGTGACCTCCATGAAGAATTGTTTGGAATGCGATTTGAAGAAGCACATAGGGCTGAGGCTGACACCATGGCTTTAGTAAGAGTGTTTAAGGCAATGGTCCAGAAAGGAATGGTCAATGACGTTCGATAGGCAAGCGGAATATGAACATCGTCGCAGATCGAGGTTATTGGGCTTAGCAATAGACCAAACATTGACTGGTGTTAAAAACATAATTGTATATAGCGATACTAAATTTTGGGAGCCAGAAGACAAAGAGCGATGGGATGGTATTAGAAATGCTGCTGAGGAAATTCTCCGAGACTTAATGTCTCTGGAGAAGGAAATGGTTTTGACTAATGCTACTATATATGCTACCTTAGTTGTTAATAATCCTGAGTTACATACTACAGTAATAGAGGATAAACATGAGGACCCAACTAAAGATAAGAACAGAGTTTAGTTTTGGATGGGCCTACGGGCCCATCTACAAAGTTGTTGACAGACTAAAAGAACTAAATTGTCAATCAGCAGCTATCACAGATCGCAACTCTACATTCGGACATGTACAATGGAATAAGCATTGTAAGGCTGCCGGAATTAAACCTTTGTTTGGAGTTGAGTTAGCATTTATTAGAGATACAAATGTTAGAGAACGGCGACAAAATATCTTTTGGCTACCATTAATAGCACGTAACAATTCTGGACTTAAAGAACTTTACACTGCCATTGAGGTAGCAACAGATAATTACTATATGTTACCAAGATTGCCTTTTAAGTATCTCAATACATTTAGTAAAGATGTCATTATCTTAAGCGGTAATTCAGGATTAGGTGAGGGCGCTTTATTAGGCCCAGCGATCTACCGCCTAGGGCATCCGGCTACCTCATCTTTAATATTAAAGGATGGCCCTATCGTCGCAGCCTCTGATAACTTTATGATCACAACTGATGATCGTTCTGTATATGAAATACTTGCTAAACGTAACAGATATGATCGACCATCTCCTATGCATATACTAGATGAATGGGAGTTAAGAAATGAAATTGATTTAGATGATAGCGCATTTAGTTTAGCAGATAGGTTAGCAGAAGAGTGTAACGCAACGATACAATCAGCAACTAACATTAAGTTCCAATCCAACAAAACCTTAAGACAACTTTGCATAGAGGGCATCTCCTGGCGCGGCTTGTCGTGGTCAGACGAATACCAAGCTAGACTTGACAAGGAACTAAATTTAATTGAAGAGAAAGGTTATCAAGACTACTTCTTTGTCATAACGGATATGATAAAATATGCGAAATCGGTCATGCTTGTCGGTCCTGCTCGCGGCTCTAGCTGTGGTAGCCTGGCTTGTTACCTTTTGGGCATTACTGACATTGATCCAATACCTCACGGCTTGATTTTTGAGCGATTCATAGATGTTACCAGATACGATTTACCTGACATCGACATCGACTTCCAAGACACTAAACGAGAGATGGTCTTTGATTATATCATGGACAAATACGGCCAGGAGAATGTTGCTAGGCTAGGCACTGTCTTAAGATATAAACCTAAATCAGCTATTGGAGATACAGCCAAGGCTTTAAGGGTTCCTGAGATTGACACTAAAGGCGTCAAAGATGCTATGTTAAAACGTAGCAGCGGTGACTCGCGCGCTGGTCTATGTATAATGGATACGTTCAAAGAACTAGAAATTGGACAAAGATTTATTGAGCGTTATCCAGCAATGTGTATAGCAGGAGACTTAGAGAACCATGCTAGTCATACAGGCAAACACGCAGCTGGTGTTATTATAACCAATGAACCTATCGTAAATTATGTTGCCAAGGATGTTAGAACCAACACAGTCCAAATAGATAAGTATGATGCAGAAACAATCAACTTAATGAAGATAGATGCTCTGGGCTTAAGAACATTATCCATTATAGATGATACTTTGAAAGCGATAGGTTGGACATATGATCAACTTATTAAATATCCATTAGATGACGATAAGGCTTTTGAAGTATTACGCAAACATCAGTTTTGTGGTATCTTTCAGTTTGAAGGTAATGCATTACAAACACTGGCCAGGAGACTACATGTAGATCGTTTCGATGACATTGCTTGTTTAACAGCATTAGCTAGACCAGGTCCATTTGCTTCTGGCGCAAGTAACGAATGGATACAGCGCCGGATGGGTAACCAAACTGTAGAGTATGTGCATCCGTCTATGGAGCGATACACTAAAGAAACATATGGCATTATCGTTTATCAAGAACAAGTAATGAATTGTGTTAGGGAGATTGGCTTATTGTCTTGGGAGGATACATCTACATTACGCAAAGCAATGAGTAAATCTTTTGGTGTTGAATACTTTGACCAGTTCTGGCAACGCTTTCGTGAAGGTGCGATGTCACAAGGTATCGACGAAACAATAGCCAGGAGGATATGGGATAGTGTTAACAAAATGGGATCATGGGCATTTAATAAATCCCATGCCGTAGCCTATGGAACTATCTCATATATGTGCTGTGTCCTAAAGGCACATTACCCAATAGAGTTTGCATTGGCGAATATTCGTAACATTCATTTTGAAGATGGCATTAAACGTTACTTGCGCGAATTGGATCGGTCAGGATATAGTTTCAAGCCTTATGATCTAGACAAGAGCGATGTGTCTTGGAGTTATAGCAATGGAGCCTTTATTGGAGGTCTCACTAACATAAAAGGAATTGGCACTAAGAAGGCAAAGCAAATACTCCTGGCTCGACAGGAGGGGCTGCCATATAAACTACCAGAAGAAATAACAACTCCATATGATAACTTATTTGATGGACGCGAGAGGATATTGCCTATGATAGCTAATTGGAGACTAACATTTCCACGAAAGGATTTAATTGATATACAAGAAGAATATACTGGTGGGATAACATTCATAGCTAAGATTATGCATCGTAACGAAAGATCACTTAACGAAACAATGTTTCTTGTAGCTAGAAATAACTTAATGGTGCCTAACGATCGTTGGCTAAATTTACTATTGGAAGATGACACCTCAACAGTGTATGCTACCATTAGCAGATTTAAGTTTCCCAGTATGGGATTAGACTTGTTAAATAATTATCAGATAGGTTGCTGGTGTATATGGAGCGGATTGGTTAAACAGGGGAGACGGATATATGTTGAGAAGTTTAAGGGTTTAGAGCTACAGGACTCGGCGGGAAAGTTAGGCGTATCTTAGTAGGCTCGCCGATATTTAGATCGATGTAGGAGAATTAAACTTATATTCCTAAAATCCAATTATCAAATAATTACTTAAGGTAGTAAATTTCTATTTAGAGTATTTAATTGGTTAAGATTTCAGTCCTATTTTATTTAACAGAAAGGAACGAAACGAGAAACTAGACTTTTAGACGGCTCGGAAATAGGCTCTAAAAGGAGGTAAATACCGATGATAAATAAAGAGAACATACAGAATATTGATATAAAGCGAGTTGGTAAAGACATTGTGATAAATATTAAATCACCAACTGATAAGCAAGCTAAGGCTCTTGTTGAAGAGATAACTGAAGATCTTGTTATGAAGGAGAAAAAGAAATGACCATGATAACTAGAGAACAACGCTATGACTATGCCGATCATCTACATCGCATAACACAATTCCGTAAATGGATTGACACTAACATTTTGTTTCCTACGATACCAGATGCTAATGTTAGACCATTAAGGGAACAACTTATTAAAATTGAAGTAACGCTAGCAGGTCTATGTTATGTTAACAATGAACTTGATAAAGTAACGGCAATGCAAAAGGTGGAATAATGGATATCATGACTAACTTAAAAATCACAACTCAACCTTATGATCATCAAATGGAGGCACTAACAACAGCATGGGGTAAACCTGGTTTTGCTTTTTATCTTGAGCAGGGAACAGGCAAGAGTAAAATAATAGTCGATGAGATCGTAAATTTGATTGAGCGCGAACTTATTAATTGTGCTGTTATTATTGCTCCAAATAACGTCCATGTTAATTGGAAATATGAACTAGAGAAACATGGTCCTAAAGATTGGAACCAATGGGCTATACAAATATGGCGTTCTGGCCAGAACAAAGATAAGAGGGAAAAGGAAACAAAATCAATTCTTGAGTCTAACAGAGCATTAGTGTTTTTAATTAACATTGAAGCTTTGTCAGCAGCTGGTGGTAAGGATTATTTAAGACGTGTTCTCCTGGCCAGGAGAAAGGTGTATATGGCAATCGACGAAAGCCATAAGATTAAAACACCTGGAGCACAAAGAACTAAAGCATGTATTGAGTTAGGACGTTTAGCATACATCAGACGTATTGCTACAGGAACAGAAGCTGAAGAAGGTCTAGAGAACCTCTATTCACAATTTAGATTTCTTGACCAGAACATTATTGGTTTACGATCCTTTACTGCTTTCCGCTCTATGTATTGCTTAATGGGAGGATATGAAAACAGAGCCATTATAGGTTATCAAAATCAAGAACTCCTGGCCCAGAAAATTGCGCCCTTTACTTATCATAAGCGCAAGAAAGATTGTTTGGACTTACCTGATAAAGTATATGCAACCCATTATATTGATATGACTCCGCAGCAAGAGAAGGTCTACAATAAACTTGAAGAGGAACTAATTTATGAACTTAGTTCTGGTAGCATTATAGATGCTACAATGGCATTGACTAGAATGATGAGACTACAACAAGTGTTATGTGGACATATTAATACTACTGACGATCCAAGAGAGACAGAAGTCATCCCGTCAAATAGAGCAGAGTTTGTTGCAGAGATTGTAGATGAGGCTTCAAGTAAATGTATTGTGTTTTGTAGATTTATTAAAGATGTAGATTTAGTAGTAACAGAGCTCGCTCAGAAAGGCATCCGGGCCGTCGGCGTCTCATCTAGGGTCGATGGGCCTGGGAGGATGTTTGAAATAGACAGATGGCGCCAGGAGAAAAACAATAAGGTTTTAGTCATAACAATCTCTACTGGCGGGACTGGACTAACATTAAATGAAGCTAACACCACCATCTTCTATAGCAATAGTTGGAGCGGGACAGATCGTATACAAGCTGAGGCAAGGAATCATAGAATAGGCCAAAATGATAAAGTAACCATCCATGATATAATGGTAAGAAGGAAAATTGATCATAGGCTATACAATGTTCTAATGAATAAACAAAATATGTCTAATCAATTCCGAAGCATAGTTGATATGCAAAGGTTCTTGACAGATGAAATCTGATCGTATTCATTACGTTTATGCTTTAATAAATCCTATGACTAGTAAAAGATGTTATATAGGAATTGGAAGGGACAATAGAGTTTATCAGCATAATATGTATGGAATAAATCATCCTAATCCAAAATTGAAAGCGATATATTCTGAATTGATTTCCAATGGGTATCGAGAATTAAAAATTGAATTCATAATAACTAACATAGAAAAATCAGAAGCATTAAAAATTGAAACTAAACTTATTAGAGAAAGCAAAGAATATGCAAACATAAGTAAAACAAATACACACCGCAAGAAAATGCGTCAAATAAGGAAAGAATCATATCAATTACGAAAGACTCAAGTAATCATTAATTATGCTAAAAATAATCCAGAAAGCTTCATTGCAAAAAGAATTTCTAATGGAGAGACTCCATTAAATATTTATCGTTCAATTAAATATCCTGTCAATTCATAGCATTACTTAAATCCTAATCTATCCATTATAGCATACTTAACTGCTATCGACTCATCTTGATAAGACATGTTATCAGATTTAGTCCAACCATGATTAATGGCATATTTAACGAGTAATGCTACTTGGTTTTGATCGAGTGGTAGTCTGATAATTCTTTGTGGATTGGGCTCGATTGATTGAGTTGGCTTTAGTCTCATAGCGTTTATCTCCTGGCCCATGTCTGTGGCCAAAGTTGGGAACAAGGTTAATTGCTCGAATAAAGCCATGACGTATTCCCTTACAGAACTGACAACTCATTATTTGCCCTTCCTAGCTGGCAAATGTTTAGTGCCATGCTTCTTGTCTGCTCTGACAAACTCTTTAGCAACTTTAGTAGATATGCCATGTTTCTTAGCTAGCTTAGGACTATGCGCCACAGCTCGCATAAACCCAGCTTGTGCTTTAGACTTACTTGGCATCATTGATTCCTTTGAACCAAACAATTCTCAATGATTTTAGTTAGCAATGTATTACGATAATCTGCATTGTGCTGAACAACGTAGATCACCGAACCCATAAATATAATATTTAATATCAGCAACAATAGAAATGCTGGTGGCAGGACACCAATCAGCTTAATGCCAATTTTGCCTAAAGTGCCCTGGGTGTTATTCTTGCCGTTAGTTTCGTTCATTAGTATTCGGGCCTTATATGCCTTTGGATAGGTTCCACGCAATGCCCTAAGCTTAACAACTTAATGATCATCGTCTTCTCATCGGTGGCGTTGGACGATTAGGACCAATGATTCTATTATTGTTATGCGAGGTCTTCCAACGATCCAAGATTGCTTGAATGTCAGGTCTTATTACAATTGAAGCCTCATGCAAATCTTTAGCATTACGTCTGATATTATCAAAATCAATTGCATCAGCAAGACCACCAATATACTTTGGTGACTCTGGGTTATCTGACATTCAGTTTCTCCCTAGATGAACAAGCCGCCGCGATTTATTGTGACGTTACTGGTGCCAGGAAAGAACGTATTAGGATTAGCACCAGCAATATTGCAAGTGCCATTAGCATCAACAGCGCCGCGCGAACCTTGCGTGGTGCCAGTATAAGTGCTTTCCCAAGCTTGAACACATCCACCAACTGTTGAAATTATAAATGACTGACTAAATGTTGGATTGTTAGTAATCGTAACGTGCGATTGAACTGCCGTCGTTATTCCCGATGCAGATGACCACATATGCCATTTAGCTCCTCCATAAATACTATAACTAATTGAACCATTAGAATAAACTTGCCCAGCAGTAGAAGTCAACATCTGCGAATTTGAACATGGCCCAAATGCTATGTCTTGATAAATAATAACACCAGCATTATATCCAGCTAATCCAGATCCATTAGCAGTATAAGTTCCATCTGGACCAGTAGCCTCAACTGAAATACCTTGCACTGCAATCACAGCACAATAAACTGCTACAACCGCTACTCCATTAGTATTTTTAATTAAATATGACCTTGGATTTAAAGGGTCACCATAAATTTGAAAATAAGGGATTTTAGTTCCTGATGCTTGAAATGGCGCATAGGTGCCAGGTCGTAAATTACAAATAATCCACTGTCCAGCGGGTTCAATATTTATTCCGCACCAGTTATAAGCTTGCTGAATAGTTTTAAATGGTTTAGCTTGCGTGCCATCCGCAGTTGAATCATTGCCATTAATTGCATCACAATAAATATTTAATGATGCCAAGAGTAACCGCTTTTGCTTAGCAGTAATAGCTTGTAGCAATTGGGTTAAGTCAGCAGGATCAGGTGTTAAGTTGGCCGAGGCAATAACATTAATAATCTGACCATAGAGCCAATTATCTTTATCATCGCTCCATTGAAACATTGAATTAAATTGTTCAACAGTCGGCGGCGCTTGACCAATATAAGCCCAGCCAGCATCAGCTTGCGCTATTGTTGGGTCTTCCGTTAAACCTTGCGAAGCCCATTCTTCTCCGAAACGATCCCACCATGACGGCATACTTTTGACTCCTACATTAACCAACGCGCTTTAGCCAAGCCAACCAAAACAATTATTAAACAAACTAAGACAATGATAAGTTTAAGTATCGGATCAATCAATACTACTGGACTGCGAGCAGCAATAATCACTAAGTCCACCAACCAGCAAGCTAAGTAAGCGACAACAAAATAAACTATTGATTTTTCTTGCATCACCAGTATCCCCAACGCGGTCCACCAAATGCAAATATAACTAAGATCACAACCAATACAATTAATAGAATACCAATTGGGTTATTCGGCGTTAAGTTGCCACGGTAAAAACCGTAGCCACCACCGAACAATAAGAACAAAACCAATATGATTAAAATTAAACTTATCATTGAGGTGCTCCTGGCCGCAGATCGCCGTTTGGTTTGCTAAGTTCCGGTTTGATTTGTGGTAGTAGTTGTTGCTGCATTTTATCAATCAATGGCGCCACCTGACGATACGGATGATTGGCCAGGAGATCGAGGATTTTAATCCATTCGTCTTGGTTTAGTTCAACTTGTATCATTGTTTTAACTCCTATAAATCTGCTGTGAGTGTCATGTCGCTGATGCCGTAGAAACTTCCTGCTGCTGTGGCTGATACTTGTGTGCGAACATGACCAGTGCTTACTGCGGTCGCAGCAAATGAATTGCCATTACTATAGTTAGCATTAAATAAAGAAGTTGTTGGTAAACCACGCATGGTAACTGGTAATGAAATATCACTCCACATAACCTGACCTCCACTAGTTGCTATTCCTGATATAATAACAGCAGAATGAACTTGAAAAAATCTTTGGCAATGCTTAAAGTCATCTTGATAATCAATTTTTTCTAATTGAGTTGCGGTCGAACCAATTTCTAATTGAACACCCCACAATTGAATAACTCCACTCTGAACACCTATGTTACCTGCAATTGCATTAGTATTTGCGCCACATGAAAAGAAAAATGCAAGCCAAGTGCAATCATTACCACCTGTTCCTGTTGTTTTTCCTGTGGCAGTTGGCATATTAATTGTCACGCTGTAACGTGTCCATGTTCCGCTTAGCTGAATTGATTGTCCTGTCGTAAAAATCCAACTACCAGTAGATGGTGAACCTCCTGTGCCAAAATCTTGATACATATTAATACCAAGTTTTTGTGTAGCACTGGCGCTAGCCCAAAAAGATAAAGTAACAGTTTTACCGCTTATCCTTCGCACACCTTCAATCTTTTGAATAAAATAATTAATTGACGTCGCCGCAGCATTGCCTGTGAATGTATTTGTTAACAATACGGTGGCTGCTTCATCACCAATTGCTGTTCGTTGAGCATCATTAGCAACAGCAAGTTGAATGCTAACAGTGTCATTTGCAAGCGTTAAAGTCCAACGATCTAATGTATAGCCAATAGCAGTAAATGGACCTGAGCCACGTTGCTGAATATTAAACATTGAATTATGAATTAAATTTCTGCCAACATTATTAAATGCTGGTGTAACGCTACTAACTTGTCCCGCAACATTAGTCCATTTAACTCCATCCCATTGCGCAACAGCACCATTAGGTTCGATAATCTGCTGACCAATGGTAGGTGAGTTCGGGAAATCAAACATTTATTAAACTCCTACAGATCAGCGGATGCAGTATAAGACATATCGACAATAACTCCACCAGAAGCTGTTGCGGTTCCTGTTGTCAATAATGTTGATGCAGAACCAGATAATGCACCAATACTAGGTGAAGTAATATTATTGCTAGCTTGATTTGTAATCACAATAGATGGAGTGGCACGCATTGATACTGGTAAAAAATTAGGAGCCGAAACAGTTATTGCTGCTGCACCATAGCCAGTATAATACGCACGACCAACAGCATAAAATCTTTGACAATGTTTTAAGTCATCTTGATAATCAATTTTTTCTAATTGAGTCGCAACAGAACCAATCTCTACTTGAATACCCCATAGTTGAAAAGTTCCTGATTGCACTCCAATATTTCCTGCATTAGCATTCTGATTTGTTCCGGTAGAAAACCAAAACCATAATGCAAGATTATCATTATTATTAGTTCCTAAAGTTTTACCTGCTATTGATGGAATTGATATTGTTACGCTATACCGAGTCCACGTAGTTGATAATGTAACTGATTGAGCGTTTGCCCAAACCCCTGTCGATGGACTACCTCCAGTTCCAAAATTCTGATATAAATTAATACCAATTTTAGGTGTTCCGCTAGTTGCCCTTGCCCATAAACTAATAGTAATTATCTTATTTGCTAAACGTCGCACATCTTCTAAAGCCTGAAAAATTCCAGTGAAATCTGCTGCTGCACTACCACCAGTAGCAACAAATTGATAAGAAAATTTTGCCGCCTCATCACCAATGGCAGTTCGATCAGCATCAGATAAAGAAATAATACTTCCACTTAAAGTTCCATTAGTAAAACTTTGTATCCAACGATCTGTTGTATATCCACCAGTAGCCCAAGGCCCAGTTCCTCTTTGATTAACATTAAACATACTGTTATGAATTAAATTACGACCAACATTTCCTTGTAATTGTGATGCACTTAAGTTAGTCCATTGACCATTTTGCCGACCATAAATATTGCTGTTTGAAGGCGCCTCGCCAATACTCGCTGGAACTGCTACTGCTGGAACCCATTGGCTTGAATTGCCATCATTATAATATAAATAAAGTTGAGCATCAGCACTACACCACCAAGTCGTGCCTGGTATTGGACTCGTTGGTGGAGAGTCACCAATAAAACAATATGGGCCAGTAGGAGTTTGACCTGCTACCCATTTAGCACCATCCCATCGACGAACTGTGCCATCAGCCATAGTAACAAGTTGATTCGTCGTTGGCGCATTGGGGAAATCAAATGCCATTTAACTATGCTCCTGGCGCTTGATAGTTGGCAATTGAATGTCCGGCTTCAAGTATATCAGCGTATTCTCGATTAGCAGGATCATTCGGCACAAAGATTGTTAAAGGCCCAGTCATATTGCCAAGCATTTCGCCTTCATCCAAAGTTACTTGGATTGAAGTTTGTTCAACGTTGACGTAGGTTAGCTGCATGATGATTCTCCTTACGCTTTCTCTAAAGTTTCAATTCTTGCTGAGAGTTCCCGCACAGCATTCACTAAAGCATAAATCAATGGTGCAGTGTTAAGTTGCAAAAGTTCAATTTCTTCAGCGTCATCTTCCTTGAGTTTAGTAGTTCGACTAATTACCATTTCTGGCATGTTAATTTGTGCTTCTTGTGCGACTAGTCCATGATACTTAATTCCATCATCTTGCATTCCACCCAACCCGTTATAATAATAAGTTATAGGTCTTAGTCCTAATATTTCCTGTAGTCCTGCTCTATAGTCCTCTACATCACGCTTTATTCGTATGTCGCTACTATCAAGCCACGGTCCACCGCCTGGTTTATAAGCACTAGCCGTTGACATAATTATTGACGCATCGGAAGCGCGAAATTGAATCGTTCCGGTTGCCATATACCAAGCTAAATCGCCCGTGCCACTACTCCATGTCCAATAATAAGCGTTATTGTAAGCCATGATCGCAGCCGCGCCGGACCAATAAAGGCCAGGGTAGTTAGCAAACGCTCCACCAGTCACTTGAAAGCGCGGCGAATTGACTGTGTTAGAGGCGGTGATATTTACACCAGTGATATTACCTGCTGCTACTAAGTTACCAGGTCTATCTATCGACAACCCAGTAATGAATCCACTTGCTACGCTGCCAGCCGTGCCAGGAGGTCCAATGGAAATACGAAAGTTATTCGCGTCTGCACTTAACGTGACGGCACAATATGTGCTATTGCTATGTATCCAATTAGCACCCGCCGCGTCAAGATAAGTGCCTAATGCCCAAGTAGCAGCAGAACCTAAATTACCAACATAGAACGTCCCTGCTAGTATGTTAGAAGCAATTCCACCAACATTTAATGTGCCAGAAATATTTCCGCCTGTTATTGACAATCGACTTGTATCTACTGGATGCACATGATCATTACGTGCCCAGGTAGTGCCAACACCAATTGCCGCCGCACCATTCATTAAAGGTAAAGTTGAAGATGCAACCGGAATACTTCCTGCACCAAGACCAGCATTAGTAGCATTAACCCATTGACTTGAATTACCATCGTTATACCAGAGATATAATTGCGTTCCTACACTGTCCCACCATAAAGCATTAGCGCTTGGCGCTACTGGAGCAGTATCAGAAACCACAATCGTTGCAGCACCAGCAGTAACCGCAGTGTCAACATATTGTTTAGTAGCAACACCTAAAGGTGCAGTTGGATTAGCTGCAACAGTAACAGGTTGGAGAAAGTTTATGCTTGTTGTGGTAAAATCAACAATTGAATTACCAGCAAAGATTAAACTCATCAATTTAGAAATACGATGGTATCTAAATGAATCTGAATTATCAGCATTAAAGCTATGATAATTATATGTAGCATCAGTTGCTAAACCAAACAACGGTGTCGTTGCAGATATTCCTATTTTAATAGCAGTAAAGCTTGGATTGTTTGACCATAAGTTATTACCAGCTGGAGTTGGAGCGCCGCCTCTTGCATAATACCAACCATCTTTAGCCGCTTCAGGAATAGTGCCAGAAGCACCAAAAGCTAAGTTATCAACATACTGTTTAGTTGCTGCATGTAAGTTAGAAACTGGATCAGCATCAAGCGTAATTTTACCAGTCATAATACCGCCAGCCTTTGGCAAGTAAGGCCAATCAGGCGTGCGCGTATCTTGAAGGTCAGTTATCTCTTGCTGCGCCGTTTGAAAGTTATCCCGCACACTTTGTGTGGTAGGAGTTCCATAGATGGGTTTAGTAAAGTCGATAAGTGACGCCATTAACCTGGTATACCTTTCTGATCCCAGACGCTATTGCCATCATCCCAAACTGATTCTGCACGATCCCAAATTGAAACTGTAACAGTAATCGGCGGAATGTTAGAGCCAGGACTTCTGGCCAAAACACCGATACCAAAACCAAAGTAAATAACTTGGTTTTTAAAACCAAAAGTATGCTCAGCATCAACAAACATCGGCCAGAGTTTAACGCCACCAGCTTTAGCTAAACCATCCAACAAAATAGTATAACGTGGATCGTTGGATAGAATAAAGTCATTAATATAAATTCGAGCATTCGCATTACCATCATCTAAAACTCTAGTGCCAGTTACTCGCAATGATGTATTAACTGCATACATCATTTCTTCTGCGGTGCCATGTCCATTGTTAAGTGCAATCTTCATATGCAAGGCAACGCGATAATCTACATCACCTAAGAAACTACTAGCTGCAAAAGGTTCACGTCTGCGTCGCATCCTAGCTTGGCCAAAGCCACAGCCAGAAGGTTGCGATACAAAACCAAAGAATGGTAAGTAAACACTATTGAGAACCTCGCGCGACTTACCAACAATAGAACCAATACCGTCTAGCTGAGCACCTTCGGCAGTATCAATCCAACGTTTCGTATATAGATCATTTATAGCTTTATCAAGAACATTAAATGGTTGATAAAATGCCTTAACAAAATTCTTGGTGTTAAGTTTATTAACATGCTGCGCTAAGAAATTGGACCAAGCAATATCAGCATGGTCATGCGGGAAATTTAACTGATCAGTCCAACTGGCCAGTAGCAAAGCATCAATGCTACCTATCTGATTTATAATGTCAGTATAATCGTTCATGGAGTAATCGTTACCGAAACACGAGTAAGATCAAATTGCGAAAGTTCGCGACTCGATATAGCAATGTTAGCGCTGCCATAAGCTCCTGGGGATGGAACTGTATTGGGATCGCTGGTTATTGCTACAGTAATAGTTACATTTGCAATGCCAGGAACGTTAGCATAAATCGGACCAAGGAAGCGTTGAATGATTATATCTTTACCAATACCAAAGTTATTGCCGGTCTGCACTACTACAGCTTGTATTTGTTGAACTCCAGTATCAGGGAATATTTCTTCATCATAAAGATCAATGGTTACATTTACCCAAGCGAATATAGGAGTGGGACGATTAAAATTAATGATATGTGCGTAACCAGTGCTATCAGTAATAGTAATGCTAACGCTTCCATAAGTGTCAATACCAGCAGCTTTAGTAAGCCATATTTGATTACCTATCTCTTGCGGATCACCACCATATGCGACTACTTCAATTGAGTGTGGTGGCCGACCATCAGAGTCAGTTACATCATCTTCATTTTCAAATACTTCTACATTTTGTATGCCTACAATATTTTGTTCCAAGTTAGCTTTAATAGATGGCAATGTAGCAGCGCCAATTCTAAACACTCCAGTATCATAACGCAATCTTAGTTCTTCATCTGTTTCTAAATTACGGCCTATTGCGCCATCAACAATGTTATTAACTTCCTCCCAACCAGTTTGAGTCGATATGATTTGTGTTACGGTATTAGCAGCTACGCTAATCGGACCAAAATTCTCCGCATTAAAATTCCCTATAGAACCGATTTCAACTAATCTGATATCAGTTGATATCTGTAAGTTAAATGGCACCGACTCAATCTTATGTCCACTGATTTGATTAGCGTCTAGCGTCATTACTAAATTAGATGCAAGCAATTGGGTATAAAGGTTATTGGCAATAGTAAGCGTAGTATCCCCACCAACAGCATGATAAGTAAATAACGCCGCATCAATTCTAATCCAATAGTCATTACCAACTATAGCATAGTCTATCGCCACCGTAAAGTCAATACAAACCTGACGACTTATTGTTACATCGTTTTGTAAGATAAAGGTTTCTTGGTTTATATTACTTCTAACCATTGCACCAGCAGCAATTAAAGTAGTCTCCTGGCCGTAGAGAATACACCATACATTTGAGGTTTGTGGAAACAGTCGCCTTACACCAGCGAAAGAAACAGCATGATCAAGATTAACTCCATAAGCAGAAATAGGATACATTGCATGGTAAACGGCTTCAGCCAATTCCCATAACGTAGCTTCGCGTTCTGCAAATACGTCAATAAATTGTCCCGTAATAGAATCAGTTCTCGTTTCAAAAGTTAAACCAGTAGTTGTTTGTAAGCTAGTAATAATGGCTTGCCGTATCTCTGGCAAACGCATCCGCGAAAAGCCAGTAGGCAAAACACCGTAGTCATTAGGATTTACTAAATCAGACATTGGCTCTGGGTATCTCCAACTTAACACTATCTTTGATTAAACCATAAGCCGTGCTAACTTCAAACTCAACTCCAAGTGTGCGTCGTCTTCTATCAAAGTCCATACCAAAACTATCAATACGAATTATATGTGGCACACTATTAATGTGGCTGCGCAAAATTGTTTCTACACTAGGCATACGTGGATTTTTAATTAGTATTTCTTCCAAGTAAGGCACGCCCCATGTTTCGTCTAAGAACCATTCTCCTAAGAAGGTTAGCAAATTAATTTTAATTTGTTGTGCAACTTTATCAGCACCATTAACTGGCCAGATAGAAAGCTTACCTGAGCCTTTTACTGACTCGTGGAAATACATATCGTGATCACCACGATGTAACGCTAGATCATAAACTCCTTGCGAATCACTCATCCTTGTGGTTGTCCAGAGTTGGCAGTGCCAGTAGTAACATTGAGATGAACATGAGTTTCGATCTTAAATTTTTTGGGTGGAGTATCTACATTAATTGATAAAGCCTTTAGTGTAATGTTACCATCTTTGTCTATGGTTATACCTCCATTAGCATTACCAATAGTAATTGTATCCTCTGGCGTTATCCTTACTTCAGTGTTATTAAATTTAAGCAACACATCTTTATCATGAGCAACTATTCCTCCTGGCGCGCAGCCGGGAATGGCAACACAATCCGACAAGTCGTGTTGTCTAGGATCATCAACTATATCAGTTTTACCATCCAACCAATTCTCCATTGACCGTTGCGAGAAGTTTAGTAACATTCCATCACCAGGCTGAAGTGGCATAGTAAATGATGCTTTACCACCGCCAGAAGCAGGCCATACTACAGGCACCTCAACAATTTGTGGGCTCTCTAACGGTTCATTAGTGGGAATCATTTTAGGCAAATCTGGTTTAACCACTGCCCGATTAGTCGCAGCATTATAAGATATCACTTTACCAGGAATGCTAGTATGCATATCCCCAATGGATTTCTCTATCATTTGTTGGATTGAATCGCTTAGTGCATTTGACATAACTAGTCCCACTTACCAGAATCAATAAATACTTCCTTCTTAGCCTGACTGCTTTTGCCACCTTTACTTGCGGAGTTATCGGCTAGTGGCGCTTTAGTCTCCACCAACTTAAGTTCAGTTTGCCAATCACCATCGTGACTATCTCCTGAATGTTTAAGTTCCTGAATACGGAATACCCCAGTAACGGTTTTTGATTCAAGCTTAACTCTATCGCCAGGATTTAGTGTCGGCAATAACAATGTTGTTACCTTCCACCCATCAATTTGTTTACTCGGATCAGATGTTTTCTTACTTTTACTTGGTTTGGCTTCACTGGATTCATTTTTGTCTTTACGTTCCCGTTCAGGAAATTTAAGTAAGCCAGAGTCAGGCGATATCAATATACCAGTTCTGGTAGTCACCATACCCTTCTCAATAACTTGTAAATTGTTATTTTGTATTGACCATTCTAATCCAGTGCCTTTAGTCACCTTATCCAATAGTCCAGTAGATGAACCATAATAAGACAATCCATTATTCCAAGTGCGCTCTGGTGCATTACTCGGCATAGTTAATGGCATACCCATCTTCTTTGAAACATCGTTTAACACTTGACCAGATTTAACCTTCTTGCCATAACCCACCGATATGTTTGAGTCCCTGATTTCTTTAGCCCCATCTCCTAGTTCCAGTTCAGTAATAATATCTGGTGGTTCAAATTTAGAATAAGCAAAGGTAACGTTACCATTAAAAATAAGCAATGGCCCTTTATCCTCTTTATATCCCGCGTATAACAAAACCCTAGTGTCTGGCTTCTCAAATTCTTCTCTAGTCTCCTTCTTCAAGTTGTAAATTTTAACAGTGCTTTTGTTAGGGTTCTTCTTAGCAGTCTTTTCAATTTCAAATTGTATACGCAGCTCATTAATCTCTACCCCTTTCTTCTGGCCCGAGGTTCCAACTAACAATCGGTATACTCTATCAAACAGCATTAGAGGTTTGCTATCTCCAACAAATCAACAGCAGTATAGTAAACCAATTCATATCGTAACAGCTTAAACCCATCACGAGGTATTCGTTGTGAAGCATTTAAGGTATAGTCATGGATAACTAATTCTCCATCAGGCACTTCAGTATATTTAAATTGTCTTAGCAAAGGATATTCCGGCACCATCCTAATACCAGTAACCAAAAGATTGTATGCGCTATCTCTTACTCCCATTTCCCAAGCTTGTGCGGTCTCGTTCCAATTAACAATAATATAATACAGCACATCATCTAATGTGGCTTCTATCGCTTGACTATTCACATCTACTAATTCAAGTGAGAACATTATTTACCAAGTCCAAACATATTCTTAACAGCATCCACCCCACCAGTTTTTATTTTATGTGCAGTAGACTCAGGCTTCTTGCTTTCATTTCCGCTAGATCCACCTTTGTTTTCGGTCTTACCTGTTTTGCCTTTAGCTGATGATCCATCTCCTGTTTTTTCCTCTGGTAAATCTGCTTCTTTTAATTGAACCTTTTTAATCTTGCGAAGCTGTGCATTAATGTCAATCCAGTTACCACCTTTATCTCCAGCTTGTCGATTAAACGACAAAGCAGTAAATCCCATATCCTCATAAGTGCCCATACCAGTAACAACTTTGATAACTCTGCGTTCTTTATGCATCTTGCGTAAAGTATCTACAGCATCAATTAATTTAGATTTACAAAAACCACTAAACGATAATCCAAAACTACTGGCCGTTGCTATCGAGCCTGTGATGGTAAGTTCTTCTGATCCTTGGGTAATGTGATCGGATATTTCCGAACCATCTTCAATAGGATATTTAGTAACATCAGAAGGCAATGAAAGGTTTTCTGTTACTAAAACATCTAGTTCCAAATAACCAATTTGTGACATTAATGAAAATCTGCGCCGACTTTGAATGTCTGCTTCAGCATTTACTAAATCAGTCTGAGCAGGAGTAAGTGGGAAACTACCACTCATTGAACTGCCCGTTCATTTCTTGGCGATGATACTGCCAATTGACGAGCCATAGAGTTTATTGCTTCATCAGTTAGACCTGACATTTGTGCTCTAATTGAAGATGCAATTTGTTCCTGTTCTGGAGTTAAGTTTACTGTTATATTATTATTCTGATTTATTGTATTGGCTTGATTGTTATTAGTTGGACCAACATTAGTATTGGCAGCACTAGGGGTCACCGCGCCAGGAGTAACAAACGGTAGCACTGGTGGCGGTAGCCATTGCTGTGATCGTGGAGTTGGTATTGGCACTTCACCAGAAGGATCACTCGGCAATGTGCCAGGAGTAGGCGCTGCCCCTGGAGTTCCACCTGGAGTTGCTGGCGTTCCGCCAAATATGCTAAACATAGATTTAATTTTTTCTATGACGGCATTAATTCCACCGATGATTGAATTTTTCCATTCTTCAAATGTTGCTATAATTGTATTAAATATGTTAGAGATAAAATTAGATATGTAATTAAAGGTATTAACAAATGCTGTCTTTATAGATTCAATATTAGTAGTAAAGAAAGTAATAACAGTTTGGAAACCAGTTTTAACACTAGCCCAAGCATTATCAAATGTAGTGCCTATGTCTGTGCCGAGTTTAACAAAGAACTCTAGCGCACCATTCCAAACCTCTTTAATCCATTCCCAAGCATCAACAAAGGCTTTAACAATTGTATCTTTAAGATCAGTAAATACATTAGCCATTTTGGCTTTGAAATCATCGAACGATCCAACCAAATCGCCGATGACTGAATCGCCACCTTTAATCCAAACCCACAAATCTTCAATTATTAAAACAATTAAAGCGATAGCTGCTGCCCATAGAGCCCAAGGAATCATTGCCCGCCAAGTAGCAGCTTCAATAGCCCAAAGGGCTTTAGCTAAATTCAAAAGCATGGGAACAATCTTAATGGTTAAGATTACTCCCAATGTAATACTAAACAAACGCAAAGCATTATCAGCGCCGCCAAGAATAGCAATAAATCTTTTAACTGCGGCAACAACTAAATCAAAAGCAAAAGTTATTGCTCGGCCCATAGCAGTCGATTGACTAACCATCTTAAATAGTCGTGATGATACATCAGTCAACCGACTATAAATATTGGTTAATGCAACACCAAGAGTCACTGGTGCCTTGGCAAAGTCAGCATTTAATCTAGCGTTTTGATGACCTAAATGTTCAATGATGCTATCGGTGGTAAGCTTACCTGCTTTAGCTAACTGGACCATCCCGTCTACGGTAGTTTGGCCATAAGCGTCCATCAAGACTTTCATAGTCTCTCTGGACATATCGTTTAATGTATTGACTGCGCGCTCAGACATAAGTCCACCGCGCCTAAACATGGTGTTCATAAAACCAAGAACTTCCTTGGTTTGTTCACCAGTTAGTTTCTCGACACGAGCAGCTTTATAAATGTTTTGAGTTACAGTTAAAACTTCTTCTTGAGAGTTCTTTAGATCTTGGCTTTCCCTTAACATTTCCTTAAATGTATCAGCAACATCGGTGTAACTGACACCGAGCATAGTTGCTGAATCAAGTAATGTCTGCTGAATGTTACTAAAATCATCTTGGTCTCTAGCCATACGCTGGATTTGATAGATAGTGCGATTTAATTCTTTACCAGCGTCAACTAAACCTTCAACAAACGAATAAATCTTTTCGGCCCCAAAAGCTAGACCGAATACAGCAGCAGCGCTTTTGGCAAGTTCTTTAATACCGCCAATAGCGCCTTTGTATTTATTTAATCCGGCCTCTTCAACCTTAAATGTGAAAAGTGTTACAAGTTCTCTAATCTCTGCCATTACTTACTCCTGGCCTGCTCATAGGCGCGATGCTCCATAGCAGCACGCATATCCAGGAGAGCATTAAGTTTTAGCAAATCAATTATATCAACATCCCCCTTCTTAACTTCAGAGATTGTTACCAAGCCTTCAAGTATTGGTCTCCATATAACTAACTCCTCAATAAAATCAGATCGCAGGACACCTAATGGATCGCCATGTCTGCTTGGGCCCTTCCAATAAGGCTCCTGCTGCGCGTAAAAAGCTCTTGGTAATTTACCCTCATCACCTCAACAATTAAACTTACTAAATCAAACGCACCATCAACTGCTAAATTTAGGATACCCTCATTTAGCATTTGCGGCGCATCACCATCTATCGACACAGAAATGTAGTTTTCATTTAGCACAGTCTTAGCTAAATGAACTAAACTCTCGCCATCAAGACTTGTGGATACTTTCTCAATGGCTTTCATTATAGCCTCTAGCCTAACTTCAGGCGTATTCTTTTCGTCATTGGCCTCCATTATACCAGCTATGGGAACTAGAAAACGTTTCTGAACTTCACCCAAAATCTTAAGCGACAGGAAAGCATCATAACGTTTAATGTGGAATTTATTGCCATTAGACAATTCAAAGACTATTCTATTGACCGCCACAAATGTTTCCTTTAACCAGTAGCCTGATTACCACCAACAATATATACTCCTGGCGCGCCTGTTTGTAACTGCCACGCTCTATTGCTGATTTCTTTACTAAATTCCAAATCAGCTGGTTTAACTACCCAACACTGAGAAGCAGCAAAGATTGTTTCACCGCAGAGATCTTGAATGAGAATAGGACCAACACGCCCTCCACAAGTAAGTATGTCAAGATTAAAAAGAGTAGAAAGAAAATCGTTTGCAGGAGATGTCTGTTGTAGTGTGATGGTAACAGTGCAGCGTCGATCGGGATTAATTGCTCTAGCAATCTCCCCATCCGCACCCACAGCTGTCGTAATCCCATCACTAGGCATCGTAATATTGATGAACGTCCCATCAGCATATCCCATAACAGGGAAGCCTTGCACAATCACAACAACTCTGGAAGGATTATAAGTGCGAACACCAGCCATTTAGTTTCTCCTTATGCTGGAACTGGAACACGAGTGGTAACTGCTGTGCCACCGACAGCTCCACCAACTGGTAGATTTTCATAAGTTAGCGTGCCTTGAATTTCTACCACATGAATAGCACCAGCAAGTCTAGCAGTAAAATACACATCTCTTAGTATACGATTAGCCTTATCATTAATCGCCACTTCAACAGATAGCGGAACTGACACAGTATAAGACGGCACATATTCCCCATCAGCATTTACTTCTGCTGGGGCGATACCGCCTCGGGTAACACCAAAATCAAGAGCCTCGGTGAGACGGCTACGAATGATAGCGATACCAGGATCAGTATAAGGTATGCGATTATCCACCATTTGTTGGAATATACGAATTTTAATCTCTTCACAGAGCCAATCTCTAAATCTGATAACGTCAATCCATTCGCCACCAGCAACTTTACCATTTTGGGTAATGGCGATATTACGGAATGGTTCGAAAGTATTACCATTCTTAGCAAAGATATTTTGAGCTGCTGTTTCTTGTAGTCTAAAGTAAGGCACACCAGCAAGTCTTTGATTAGCCCAAGTCTCCTGGCCGGGATATTTAGTAAAACTCTTAACAGCAATAGCTACATCAGGAAAATTCTCAATGTCTTCTGCATACCACCAAGCAGTTCTAAAGAGTTGATTTTGCATAAGTGTATGAGCAGTCGAGGTAGTATCTGTGCCAGGAGCACTAGCGTTTAGTGGATCAGTAAGACAAGTCACAAATAGTTTTTCGTTTGCCTCGACCCATTGCCCAATACCTAGTGCTCTAGTCTCAAGATGTTTAGTATCACAGATACCATACCAATCATTATTCTCATCTTTAATTAGTGCTAGATCAGTAGCAGGATCAACAGCATTATTATCCAATCCAATAAAGACCCGACCAAGATGAGGTATTTGACTAAATGCTACTTGCGCCGCAAGATACATCGGATCAGTTGCTACTACACCAAATGTATCTAGCAATTCATCTGGGTCAGTAATGATTGCAACTTTCTCTGTGCCTGTAGGCACCCACGTCCCAAACAACAAAAGATCATTAAAGTTTTGTTGCGCTATCGCAGTTGTGCGAAGCGAAATGGAAACTTTAACAATGCGGTCGATATTGGCCATGCATTTTACTCCCTGGTAGTAGCAGTAAGATCATCCACTTTTTGTTCTAGCGTATTCATTCTATCTATCAAAGCAACCATTTGATTTTGCAAATACTCAATATCATTCTTAGCATATTGGAAATTGTCACGCACTTCTTTAGTAGTAGCGTGGCCAGAAGTGGGTTTACTAGGATCAATCATACTTGCCATTAAGTAGTTTCCTCATCCCATTTAGTGGAATTATTATCCCAATCGGTATAAGGATAACCTGGATCACCATATGGTGTAGGTATTAAACCATCCCAAACTGTTTCAGTATAAGCAACTTTGTAAGTAATTTCTTCGTGACAAGTTATATCTTCAATTCCACCACCAGTATAAGTTCCATCAATAATAACAGTTTCAATAAGCCCTACATCATCAGCAAATGATTCTGTGTAGAAATACACAAAATGATATACTGCTCTACCTTCCCATTGGGAAGTATTTATCATTTCAGGAACATAAGCAAAGAATAATCTAGGCCCAATAGCACAATTTAATTTGCCTTGTTGTTCTAAAGATCGTTCTGATTGTATCGCTAAAGCTAATATGCTCGCAGATACTAATGATTCTATTCCGTTATAAATTTGTAGTTCAATAGTTGCCCGTCTCCAACTATATAAGTTGCGGAAACCAGCAGCATTTATTTCTTTATCGTATATAACATGATCTGGTATTTCTACATTCATTACGTTCATTACGATATACGGCTTGGGCAACCTAGGCATATTTTGATTAGCGAACACTAAAGCAAAATTAGCCATGTTAGCATATAGCAAATTCTCTTTAATTAAATTGTATAAATTAGTTATCAAGGTGCGTGTTCCATATCACTATCTTCCACAATTTCGCAAGCATAATAACGATAATGCGATACTTGTGTGTTTCGCGATCTAGCCAACATTGTAAAATCTGATTCTCCGAACAATAGATATTGGCTACCATCGTAGAGAAACAGATCACCAGCATAACGAGCGCGACCAGGCGCAATTTCTTGATTAGCACATCTTAGCCTAGTGTCGGTATAAATTTTAATATATCTACTGGCGCGCCTCCCATATGGTGTGTTCTCGATAGCGTTCATATCGCCAGAAGAAGGTTGCTGGACAGTAGCATTAATAGTTGTTTGGACACCGATATTAGAGTCAAGCATATACTTGCCATTGACAATAGTGCCAATGTTACGTTGGATTACTTCAAATGGTTGACGGAAACTAGTGGTCATTTAACTTCGTATCTCACTGAGCCTACCATTCTGCCCGTATCAATAAGTGGTGAACTTGATCCTTTCTTAGCTACAGTGCTAGGCGCATTAGGTGCTGCCCAAGATTTAGCATCGTGAATAGTCTTTTGTATCTTACTTTGATAGTCAGCACCAACTGTTTGTAGTAAATGATCGGGCGTCATCTTTCCGTCAATTACTTGGCCATACATAAATTCAGTAAATTTAATCATATCAGCTTTATGTTCTGAATAAGTCCTAGACATAAATGGCCTAGCTGGTATTCCTCGACTAGTTCCAAATTCATTATAGAAAGCATAATCTACCACTGCGACGCCATCAACTGACTCACTGCCCATTATGCCTACCTTAACACTACGTCCACGCAGATGTTTAAGGTCTAACTCAATACGAGTAAATCCCAAATCTTTATCTTGAATTGTTACCGGCACGGATCACCAAAACGAGTAATGATCACACCCCTAGCACAACGCATCCATAGCCTATTCCAAGCATCCCATGGATCACTCGGTGGACGTTTACTCATATTAGTTACACCACTTTGTGTAGTAGCATAAGTAACAGATATGTCTCCCTCCTTCTCAGAGGTTATTGGGCCGGCAACTGCAGTAGACTTCTGGCCCGTGGATGTATCACTTCGCAAGTTTATTAAATATGCTGTGTATAATGCTTGAGCTAGATCTTGCTCAGCATCTGATAAACACAATGGCCTAAAGCCATAGGCCATTGCAGATAAAGCTGCTAAAATATCTGGGTCTACATAATGTGGACTAGCAGGGTCAAAATACTGCGGGTAAAACAGTTTTAGTAAAGCCTCAACTTCAGGATCAATTGGTGGGATAGTCCCACTCATTTATTGAGCCTTATTAGAAATTGTTGGGCCTGTTTGGGCTGGAGTTATAGTTGCTTTAGTTTGTGGTTGTGCTTGTCCGCCTCTAGTTGTTTCTGGATTTTCTGGAGGAGGATCTACAGTTTCACCACTATGAATTTCTCCAGCAGTAACCATTTCCTGAAACCGCTCATTGCTAGCATCCTCATCAACAACTTCCGTAGCAACGCCAGGTATCATAGCGATGCCAGAGGGAGTATTAATGAGATGCGTAGTTGCGTTTGTATATACTGCCATCTACGTCACTCCTTGTTAAGTGGTCATCGCCTTAAGCAGAGCCAAAGGATAGTAAATGTTAACACCACCAGAACGTGCAATACAATCAGTAACAATTTCAAGGTTACGGGCTTCTGGAGGCAGCTGAGTAAATGGCATTACAAACATATGGGAAATGTTATCAGCATTTCGCTCATACAACAAGCCCAAATCTTTACCACCAGTTCCAGCACCAGCTAGTTCCCAAATACTTTCTACAGTAATTTGAGGATAGTTAGCGCGGAACCATTGCATTGGAGTAACAGGAACTGTGCCACCACTCGCAGTAATAAACTTTTGCGAAGCAGCATTGTAGGCTTTAGGCGCCAACTCTAGATAATTAGCTGAGTGGGTTCCTTTAGTTTGGTTTTGATAACCAGTAACCCAAGCAGTTAGATTAGCAAGAATTTGGTCGCCAGTTAGTGTAGCCCAATCTCCTACATTAGTCAGAATTTGTTCTGGAATATTAGTGTTAGTAAAAAGGCCACTAAGTCCAAATGTCGGATCACCAACCAGTTTAATAGCCATGATTTTAAGGTCCATGGCTCTCCTGGCCGCTGCTGCCTTACGGGCATCTAGGCCAGAACCAACTGCGCGAGAGGCACGCAATTCGTTTACGTTGTAACCATAAGAATCACCGAGTGTTCTTACGGTTACTGAACGTTGGGTTGATCTAACATCCGCGCGTGGCAAATCATCAGCATAATTAGCAATAACTTTAGCCATCCCGACCATATCGAATGCATGCTGGATAACGGTCTCTGCCCATTCAGGCACTGAAGTATCGTCAGGAACCAAAGCATCAGCATTAGTAGCAGGAAGTTGCCGATCATAAGTTTGTGCTCTAACAAAGTCTAGCTGTCGAGCAAGAAAGATAGTATCAGCATCGTCCCTGACAACCTGTCTTATCATGGGACTATTTTGTAGCACTACGACATCGTGCTCATCGTAGTGGGTGTGTTCTCCTGGCGTTGCCATTGTCTTACTCCTTTATATTGAGGCGCCAATATTATCAACCCAAGGCGAATGCAACTCTACACAAGCAGCTAGAGTTGTAGTTACACCATCAATATTTAGCAAATTTATTGGGGCACTACGGAACACAGCATTAGTAACAGCAACGCCAGTTGTATTAAACTGGCCAGTAGTCGCATCAGCTTTAGCAGTAACACCATCAGCAACACCAGTAGCAGCAGACAAAGCAACCCATGCTCTACCACGAGTCAATACAGATACTGCTTGGGTTGTTAGGTAACCACCATTATAACCAACAATATGGTCATGGAGAGAAACACCAACCCCAAGAGCAGCGTCAGCACCATTGGCAATAGTAAGTGCAGAAGCTGCAGTTCTTTTAACAGCGACACCAACGCTGACAGTCGTCGGCCCGCAAGCAAACGTGTCAACATTATCGTTCATTGAATCCTCTTTCATTCCAACAAAGGCAGGCGCCATATAGTTGGAATAAGGATTAGCGGTAATTGAGAAACTCATTTATGCAGCCTCCTTTTCCCCACGTATTCTTGCCAACATGCGCTCCCTGGCCGCCATAGATGAGTTCTTAGCAGGAGCCTCATCTTTACGTTCATTAAGTTGACGACGCTGATTGCCTAGCTTATCATCTTTATTATCCAACTCAGCGATAATAAGATCATAAGCAGAGTCAACATATTCGTCGCTCTTACCGTCAAACTTAAGAATATCACCACGCAACTTTTGGATCACACCAATTTTAATATCACGATCCTTGTCTTTCTCATCTAGCTTAACACCCGCTTTAGTCGCCGCATCCTCTAGCTTTATACGGGCGCGCGCGGCAGCGAGGGCTGATTTAGTAGCCTCAACAATCTTTTGTTTCTCTTCTTCAAGAGATGCCTTAAGCGTATCACGTTCCGCTTCCATAGCATCGTAATTACTCTTTAGTTCAACAAGGTCAACTTCATATTTAGAAAGCCTGTTGGCTACTTCTGGGCTGCCGACATACTCCAAGTTATCGAATTTAATCACAGTAAGTTTAGGTGTATCACTCATGTCCTTCTCCTGATCAAACAAACCATTAACAGCGTCTGTGGAGTCAAGTCGCAATCTGGCATTACCAGCGCGACCACTTATCACTACGGCAAGATGGTTATATTTTATGTTCTTTTGTATCGCATCATACCGTTCTCCATTCTCTGTTACACCAGGAGTTTCGTCTAAGTCACAAACGTAACCAAGCGATAAATCACGCCTATCACCAAGTTTAGTTGCATCATGAATAATAATATCTGCCAAGACATTATTGTCTTCTTTAATGCCTGGGGAGATAACAGCACCTATAACACCCCTATGATTCTTAGCACTAAGTAGACCGATGTGGCCGTCAGTAATAGGGATGCCGCTAATAGTAGATAAAGAATCATCCTTAAAGACTTCTGTATCAGGTCGATACTCTCGTTTTGTTTTTCCAGTTGATGTTCTATATTCAAAAATGCCTGATCTAGTAATAACAGGTCTGTCTTTAATCCATCCTTCAGCACTTATTTCAGCCTTGACATTTATAAAGTCATATCTAGTAAATGTCATGTTCCACCTTCCCAATTGCGTTTACGATGGTCAACTACCTTAACACTAGCAGACGTTGTAGCTAAAATAACCTCATACAATGCTTGTTCTTCTTGCTGTTTAAGTTCAGCAAGCTTTTCAGCAATAGCCTTAAAGTCATCGGCGATATAGTCTGTCATTCTTCTGCCTCTGCCAAAGAAGCTTCAAACATTAATCTCTCTGGCAAAATTGGTTCAGCCCAGCAACGACAATTAACATCTTCTCCAGGATGTCCAGTTTCTGGAGGCGGTATGTCCCAACTAAACTCTTGATCATTGTTAGCGTCGTGAGTCTCCCTTACTCGCTCATCTCCAACAGTTCTCCAGATATAGCCTTGAACACCCATATCTGTTTGTCGTTCTTGAGTTAAATTACCATTAAGTTTAGACACTTGATCACGAGCAATAAGTTTAGCACGACTATCGCTAACATCCATTCGTTCTTGCATAATATCAAAGATTTCACTAGCCATGTCTTTAGCTGTCTTACCAGATCGCAAACTCTCCACAGTAAGATCAGCAATTTGTTTCATGGACCTAGTGGGTATATCTTTAATAAGCATAGCATTGTTCTGTGACCAATTGTTCAATACGTATTGGTATTTAGTCGGGTGTTCACGCGTTGGATCAACAGCATATTGTTGTCGAATTAAACGTTGCCATTCGGCTTTATTGTAGTTATTTACTCCTGGCCCAATTTGTAGTGCTGCTTGTTTAATGGCCTTAGCTGTAGGAGCCATCATGTCTTTAGTTATCTTAAGCAAGATTTTGTTTAGTG
>Ga0097621_100000066_pt1 | contig 54619 bp, 59 predicted proteins | sample KBSMisM72_FD_73165 | JGI IMG/M metagenome (GOLD analysis project Ga0097621, IMG submission 73165) | Miscanthus rhizosphere microbial communities from Kellogg Biological Station, Michigan, USA - KBS Miscanthus M7-2 (version 2) (version 2) | ecosystem: Host-associated > Plants > Roots >... | reverse complement strand
ATCCTTCAACTCGACGAACGTCATGTCCGCGCCGACGCCGCCGTCACGATCAACGGCCTCGTCCGCTGGACCGTCATGCACGGCTGCGCCGGACTCGAGGCATGGGCGGGAACGCCCGGGACGGTCGGCGGCGCGATCTTCGGCAACGCGCATTTCGGAGGCCGGCTGATCGGCGATCTCATCGAACGCGTCCGCCTCGCGAGCCGTATCGGCGACGTCGCCGACGCCGCGCGCGACGACATGGCGTTTGGCTACGATCAAAGCCGCTTGCAAGGGACCGGAGAGATTCTGCTGTCCGCCGATTTCATCGTGTCGCCGGGAGACCCGACGGCGCTTCGGCAGACGGCGCGAGAGTCGCTGGCGTTTCGCAAGCGCACGCAGCCGCTCGAAACGCCGAGCGCCGGCTGCATTTTCCAGAACCCGCTGCCGGGGAGGGACGCCGTGCCCGCGGGTGTTCCGTGGTCGGCCGGCGCGCTCGTCGATCGCGCCGGGCTCAAGGGCGCGGCGGTCGGCGGCGCGAGCGTTTCTCCGGCGCACGGCAACTTCATCGTGAACGCCGGCGCCGCGACGGCGCGCGATATTCGAGCGCTCATCGAGCGCTGCCGTGCCGGCGTCCTGGAGAAATTCGGCGTCGAACTGCGCGACGAAATCGTCTACCTTGGTGACTTCGGGCAGGCCTGACGGCCTGCACCACATACCTCATGTCCACTCTCCACATCGAAGGCGGCCCCCGGCTCTCGGGATCCGTTGACGTCGAAGGCAACAAGAATGCCGCGCTTCCGCTCCTGGCCGCGTGCCTGCTGACGACGGAAGAATGCACGCTGACCAACATGCCTCGGATCAAGGACGTCGAGGTGATGGTGCAGCTGCTCGTCGATGTCGGGGCGACCGTGGAAGGCGCGGGCACGTCGACGCTGCGCGTGCGATGCCAGAACGTCACGAAAGACGAGCCCGACGCCACGCTCGTCGGCCGTCTACGCGGCTCGGTGCTGCTGATTGGGCCGCTGCTCGCGCGGCGCGGCCGCGCCCATCTCGCATTGCCGGGCGGAGATTTTCCGGCGCGGCGTTCGATCTCGACGCATCTGGAAGCGTTGGAGGCGATGGGCGCGCGAATTCTTCCGGGTCCGGGCCATCGTCTCGAAGTGGCGAACGGTTTCAAGCCCGCGTCGATGTATCTGTACGAAGCCTCGGTGACCGGCACCGAGACGGCGCTGCTTGCCGCCGCCGCGGCCAACGGCCGATCCGAAATCCGGCACGCCGCCTGCGAGCCGCACGTCGTCGAGCTCTGTGAGTTCTTGAAGAAGCTGGGCGTCGGCGTGACCGGAGGCGGCTCGTCGACCATCCAGGTTGAAGGGGCGTCGCGCCTTGGTGCGGGCTCGCACGAACTGTGGGGCGACTACATCGAGGCGGGAAGTTGGGCGGTCGTTGCAGCAGTCACGGGCGGCGAGATCGAAGTCCGGGGTGCGCGCGCCGCCGATCTCGAGGTGGTCGCCGCGGTTCTGCGGCGCATGAACATCGAACACGAGATGAACGACGACGTGTTTCGCATCCTGAAGTCGAAGCCCAAAGCGGGCGGGCGCATCACCACGGGGTTGTGGCCGGGGTTCCCCAGCGATCTCGTCAGCCTCGCGACTGTGCTCGCGACGCAGTGCGACGGCGCGACGCTCGTGCACGACTGGCTCTACGAGCTCCGGCTGTTCACGCTCGAGCAGTTGAGCGGCATGGGCGGCGAGCTGTTTCTCTGCGACCCGCATCGCATCATCGTCACTGGACCGAAGAAACTCCGCGGCCGCCCTCTCGACAGCCGCGACTTGCGCTCGGGCATGGCGCTCATCGCCGCGGCGCTCACGGCCGACGGCGTCAGCACGATCACGCCGCTCGAGACTGTCGAGCGCGGCTACGGACGACTGGTGGAGCGGTTGAAGATGCTCGGCGCGAAGGTCGAGCGCGTAGCGTAGAGTTGGTCCGCCTAAAGGCGGACACTACTTCCCAGGAATCGGAATCGGCCGGATTGTTGGCGTCGGCCCTTCTGTCGGCGCCTGCGGCGGCTGCGTCGCTTGCCCCGGCGGCGGGGGAGCCGCGGGCGTTGGTTCCGGCGCCGGCAGGGGAGGCGGAGGCAACAGGCTGTTCGGGAAGTCCGCTCCCGTCCCGGTCGATTCGCGCGACACCCTGAACGGACGCAAGTCGGACTCGGTGAGGTCGAGCACGCGCACGATGTGTGGCGTCAGCGTCAGCACGATGTCCGTCTGATTCGAGGTCTTCTGGGAGTGCGCGAACACTCTGCCGACGAGGGGCACATCGCTCAACCCGGGAATGCCGTCGATGGACCGGCGTTCGTCGTCGCGAATCAGACCGGCCAGCAGGCTCGTCTCACCGTCGCGCAACCTGATTTGGTTCTTGATCTCGCGATTGGCCAGTGTCGGCAGCCCGCCGAAGCCCGTTCCCGACACCGCCGTCACGGCGATGTAGAGCTGCAGCGTCACCTCCGCGTCGTGATGCGTCCGAGGGACGATGTCGATGTTCACGCCGACGTTCTGGTAGTTGTAGGACGTCACGGGCTGCTGCGGCACGCCGCCGGTCGCAATCGGCGAGAACGTCGTCACCGGGATGGGAATCTGATCGCCGAACTTCGCCGACGCCGCGATGCCTTCCGACGAGCGGAGCTGCGGATTCGCGAGTACTCGCGTGTTGGTGTCGCTCTTCAAGAGCCGGTAGTACAGGCCCGGCAGGTTCGTGAACAGAATGTCTTTCGCGGACAGATTCTTGAGGTTTTCCAGCGTGAGCGTGTTGTTCGCGTCGGACGCCACGGTGACCGATCCGTTCAGGCCGGGAGAACCGGGCGACGCGACCTGAAGGCCGTATTCGAGCAGACGCGTGCGATCGACTTCGAGCAGTTCGACGTCGACAATCACTTCGGGCCGCGCCTTGTCGATGGCGGCGATGAGACGTCCGGCAGCGGCCACGCGCTCTGGCGTGTCCCTGATCGCGATCGCGTTGTTGGCCGTCAGCGGCGAGACCCGACGCGCGTCGAGAACCACACGAAGGGCGTCGAGCGTCTCTTTCACGTCCGCGTTGCTCAGGTAGAAAGTCTGGACGATCTCTTCCTCGTATTCACGGCGCTTGGTCGGCGTGTCCGGGACGATGACGACTGTCTGTGGTGACGTCACGCGGAAGAACGTGCGCGTCGCCGCCCCGACGGTGTTGAGCGCCGCCTCAAGGGACGCGTTCCGCAAGTCGACGGAAATTGGATCTGCGCGGAACTGCGTGTCGAACACGACGCCGATGCCGCCGAAGCGCGCGATGGTCGTGAACACGTCGCGGCTGCTCGCGTCGCGGAACGTGAGAGACGCCGGCATGCGAACGCCGGAGGGCAGGTCCAGTCCGGGCGGAGGCAGGTCGCGCGTGCGATCGATTAGCGTTTGCAGCTCGGTTTTCCCTCCACGCGACACCGCCACGCGCGTTCGCAGCTTGGTGCGGGTTGCCGTCAGCTCGTCGTCGATCACGCTGCTGGTCGGATTGAGGTCGGCCGCGACGCCGTACTCGACGACGGCCTCGTCGAGCCTGCCGACCGCGGAGAGACGCCGTGCGCGCTGCAGGTGCTCTTCGGCGGCGCGCGCTTTGACGCGCTGCAACCCGAGGCGAGCCTCGTCGCTGTGCGGCTTGAGCCGCAGCGCCTTGGTGTATTCGATGACGGCGCGGTCGTAGTCCTGGCGGAACTCGGCGTCCTTCGCCTTGTGATTGGCGGTGGCGGCGGCGCATCCGGCGGTCGCGACGGCCACGGCGACGGAGACGGCGAAGAGCGCGGCCTTAACGCGAGGATTCATAGATGACATCGACACCCCGTGGGATATTGAACGCGAATTCCTTATCGGCGGGGTTCACGTTTTCCTTCAGATTTGCGAAGGAGATCGACGATTGCCCTCCCTCGGCGTCCATCGTCACCAGCGCCCGCAGCGTGAGCGTCTGGCGATCGACGACGAGCAGCAGCCAATCGTAGTCCGGCCGTGCAGTTTTGGGCACCAGTTTGAGCGCCTCGGATCCGGCGGGTGCGCCGGTGGGCACTTGGGAGGCCGACGCAGTGAAGTCGCGCGTCAGATTGCCTTTGCCCGCAAGAAACAGAATAGATGCGCCTGCCTGATCGTCTTTCGGCACCGTGCCGACTTGCACTTGCTTGTCGGCCGGGAAATACGAGTACACCTTCACGCCATCGGATACGAAGAGCTTCTTTTCCGGCTGAGCGTAGTCCCAGCGCATCTTGCCGGGCTTCTTGATAAGCACGTGCCCGCGCTCGGTGAGCGTTTTGCGCAGCACGCCGCCTTGATATGTGTGGACAAAGTCGGCCGAGAAGTCGCGGACCGTATCGTATTTATGCTGAAGAGCCTGGGCCAGGTCGGATGCGTGGTCGGCGGCTCTCGCGGGAGCCAGGACGGTCAGCGCGAGAAGTGCCGCGACCCAGAACCTCATGAGCCAACCATAACACCTTCAGGTGGACCGTTTCCGCCGAATCAACGCACGGACTTCGTCGACGGGCCTGGTGTTCAGCACGTGCTTCGGTTCCACCCACCCGCGACGGGCCGTCGCGATGCCGAGCGCCATCTGGCGGGTGAGCATCTCCGCGCGATGGCAGTCGCTGTCGATCGCGACCGTGACCCCCGCCGCGAGCGCGCGCCGGGCGAGCGGGCCGTCCATGTCGAGATGTGCGGGCGCGCCGTCGATTTCCAAGAAGGTGCCTGTTTCGAACGCGACGCCGAAGACGCGGTCGTAGTCGAGCTTGTACCCGCTGCGATACGGCAGCATGCGGTTGGTGGGATGCGTGATGAGCGTCACGAGCGGGTGTTTCATCGCCGCGATGTAGCGCTCTTCGAGCGTGTCGGCGGCCTGGCCGGCCGCGTCGTGCAGCGACGCGAGCACGATGTCCAGCTGCTCCAGCACGCGATCGGGAAAATCGAGCCGGCCGTCGGCGAGGATGTCGACTTCGCATCCGTGAAGAATCGTGAGTCCGGAGTACTTTTCGCGTAGCGCGGCGATTTCATCCGCCTGCTCTTCGATGCTCTCCAGTGTCAGCGTGCGCGACGCCGCGGAGCGAGGCGAATGATCCGTAATCGCGATGTACTCGTAGCCCAGCGCATGGCACGCCGCGACCATCGTCTCGACAGAGTCGCGTCCGTCGCTCCATGACGTGTGCATGTGGAGGTCGCCGCGGATGTCGGCGCGCGCGACCAGCGTCGGCAGAGTGCCGTTCTGCGCGGCGGTAATCTCGTCGTGGCCGTCTCTGATTTCGGCGGGGATGAACGGCAGCCCGAGCCGCTCGAATACTTCCTCTTCCGTCGCGACCGTCGAGAGGTCGATGCCTCGATCGCGCGCACGCTGAGAGAGCGCGTTGACGTGCGCGGGAGATCCCGTCAGGCGCCAGAGCGTCGATCCCGCCGCGCCGGGAGCAGGAAAGCGGACGCCGAGCTGGACGCGATCGAAGAGGAGATAAATGGAGCGGCCGCTCCGATGAAGCACGCGCCCAGCGTCGGGGTGACGGCTGAGTTCTTCGAGCGCGTCCGATGGATCGTCCGCGCTCGCCACGATTTCGAGATCGCCGACGGTTTCCTGCCCGCGGCGTAGTGAGCCGGCCGCCGTCGCCCACTTGACTCCGGGCGTCGCGCTCAGCTTCTCGACGATCGGATCGACCAGCATGATGGCGCGGCCAATCGGGATTCGTGGGATCGTCGCGCGCAGGCTGGGCAGGGCCGTGGCAATGGCTTTCTCAACGGCGTCGTCGAGGCCGGGAATCGTGCGAATGACTCCGCTCTCGACGGCGGCGCCGAGATCGGCGGCCGACGTCGCGCCGGTAGCGCGATGAATCGCCTCGAGCTGCTGCAGCGTGATGGCGCCCGATTCGAACAGCCAGCGCAAATCCGCAGGCAAGTCGGCGAGTGACGACTCCATGAGGACCCACGCTCCGGCGTCATACATGTGCTGGAGGCGCTGCTTGAGAAGCGGGCTGCCCGGAAACGTGTCGGCGGGATCGAGGAGCGGTCCGAGATCGACATCTGACGCGATGCCGCGCTCGCGTACGAGCGCCGCGCCCTGTTCGAGCATCGCCGCTTCAGCGGCGTCACCACGAATCGCCGCGACCAGCGCGAGCTGATCGAGCGTCTGGTGGAGGGGGACCCCAGAATCGACAGGAATCGGAGCGCTAGCCTTTCAGCGCGCCTGGTTCAGGTGCGGCCTGCTTCGGCGCGTCCTTGGATTCAGTCGGCAACTTCGCCTCGAGCCATTCGACGATGCCGCCCTTGAGCGCGGCCGCGCGATAGCCGTGACGGATCAAATCTGCGGCGACGCCAGAGCTGGCAAGCTCGTTGGGATCCGAATCGTAGACGACGACGGCGCGATCGCGGGGAATGGCGGTCAACGTGCTCTCGCCGGCGTAGCGAATCGCGCCGGGAAGACGCACAGTGCTGTGTTCGTACGGATACTTCAGGCGTGCATCGACGAGCACCGGGGGACTGCCGCCGTCGAGCTGTTGCTTCAAGTCTTCCTTGGTGATGCGCGGAGCCGCCACGGGCCGCTATTGTCTCTGCGCTGTGCTCGGACTGTCAAATTCTGTCGGCGGCGGAATCACTTTCGGGTTTTTCGTGGACGGCTGCGACGCGTGTCGATATTTGTCGCTCAGCTCCCAGCCTTGCGAACGGCGATGGCCGCAGTGGACGCAGCGAAGAAAAACGGCGCCGGGTTCGCAGGAGATGCCGTAGTCGTGACGGCCTGAAAGGTAGCAGCTAATCCACGTCCACATCGGAGCGCCCTCTCCGTATTTATCGGCGCCTGCTGCAGTGTCGTAAGGTACGAGAAATGTAACGAGTCGATACGACCCGCCATCAGTGCGTCATTGAATAAAGGATGGCGTTCACGCCGAACGCGTATCCATCTGGAGCGAACTTCAGAAAATACTCATGGTCGTCGCCCTCGCGCTCGAAGGCATCGCCGAAGTCGGTGTTGTGTGTCATCAGGACCATAATCCGGCCGTCGTCGTCCAGAATGGCGCGTACGTGCGGAACCGCGCTCTCGGCGCCGCGCTCCGACGTCTGGCCTGAATAGGCCCAGAAGTTGATCGACGGGATCTGCGGGATGTGCCGGATGTCGTAGAGCAGGTGAAAGAGCTGATGCTCGAGCGGCACGTCGATGATGGGATATCGCTCCGGCGGAAAGGCTTTGCCAATCTGTTCCGCCCACCAGCGGAAGGCATAGTCGCCCCAGAAATCGTCGGCCCAGACGAAGCCGCCTTTGAGCGCGTAATCGCGCAATGCTGCCGCTTCCTGCTCGTCGAAGTAGGCCGACCCGACCTCGGTCATCATCACGAACGGACATTTGTAGAGCAGCGGATCGGTGAGCGCCAGCACGACGTGGTTGTATCCGTCTCGCTCATCGCGCGTCACCGACGTTTTCGTCAGTTCGGACAACCGGAAGGTCAGGTTGATGTCGGCACGCGGGTAGTCGACGCCCCAGTCGCCTCCGTCGCCCTGCGGGTGTCTTCGGAACACGATGCGGCAGAACAGGAACGCGCCGTTGTAGTCGGCGGCCGTCATCATCTTCGGCGCCACTCCGCGATAGCCGAAGCCCCCGCCGCCGCCGCGCCGGCGCTGCGCCGTCGCGGCACCCGCGGCGGCAAGCGCCGCGACCAGGAATGCCACGATGAGACGGCCGCGCATCGGCACGGCCTTAGTCTAACTCGCGGCCTGCACAGCCGCGCTGCGATGTTCTCGAAGCGCGTCCGCGACGGCGAGCAGGGCGCCGGTGGACATCGCGAGGCCGAACACGGCCGCGGCGCTCGGGTTGTTTCGCGTGACTTTTGACAGCGGCGGTCTGCCGTGCGCGTCGTGGAGGACGATTGTGACGATCTTACGTACCACGATGGTCGTCGCGGCCGCGGCCAGACCCCACGCGATTCTTTGTATCGAAGCCATGGGTGCCGAGGGTGCAAACGCCTCGCCGATTAACCCTTCACTCGAGCTCAAGTGTTCGAGCGCTCGTCGATTAGTTCGGCGAATCGGCCCACCAGAAGACTCGGCCGCACAGCGGGCAAAAGATCTCGGAACGTCCAGAATGGGTGTCGACCACGGCGCGTCCGCCCCGGTGCCATCGCCAGCAGTGGAGTCGACCTCGCACAAACGCTATCCATTTCCAGACGTTCACAGTTGCTTCTCGAACAGCGCGTATCGCTTTGACGGCACCGCGCCGAATCGATCGGCCATCCGCATGACCAGTCGGTTCGTTTCGAGAACCCATCCGAGATCGCAGTACTCGTAGCCCAGACGTCGAGCGGTGCGATGCTGGTGCCACAACGCGACCGCATCCAGCCCCAACCGCCGGAAGCGCTTCTTGACGCCCAGGTAGCCCAATCGAAATCCTCGAATCGAGGACTTCTTCAACAGCATTCGCACGGCGCGTGCGAGTTCCCACCCACGCGCCGCACCGCGCGTCGTCAGGACCTCGAACAGATTCGGCACAGCGCCAAAGAACGCCGCGAGCTCGCGCTCGACATAGACAAAGAGGAACAACTCCGACCGCATGATCAGTCGCATGTCGTCGACGATTTTGAAGAACTCGCCTTTGGTAAACGGCACGAATCCCCAGTTGTCGGACCATGCGTCGTTGTACACCTCGAACATCTCCTGCCGCCGCGCGGCAAACGGACGTTCGCCCCAGTGTTCAATCGTGATGCCCGAACGCGCGACGAGTTTTTCGCACGCGGCGCCGAACGCCGGATCTGTTCGCCAGTTTTGGACGTCACACTCCCACGACAGGTAATGCATCACCGGGGAGTACCCACATGCGCTCGCCAGCGATCCGTAATACGGCTTGTTGAAGTGGTAGTAGACGACCGGCCGGGAATCGAACCCCTCGATCAAGAAACCGGGCGTGGCCTCATTGACAGGAAAGTTCTGAGGGCCGCGAATGGATGTCATCCCGCGCGTTTTCACCCACGCCTCCGCAGCGTCGAGGAGCGCCCGCGCGGTATCTGCGTCGTCGACGCATTCGAAGTTCCCGAAAAAACCGACGCGATCGCCCGCGTGTGCGTTGTGGGCGTAATTCACGAACGCGTTGCATCGTCCGACGATGGTGCCGTTGTCGAGTGCGAGGAAGAAGCGAACGTCGCCGTGAGTGAAGAACAGGTTGCGGGGCTCGAAAAATCCGGTGACGCCGAGCAGGCGCGAGCCGAGGTATTCGTAGTCGAGCAGGGGAACGTAGCGGGGATCGCCACGATAGTGTTGCCAATGAAATGCGACAAAGCGTTTCAACTGGCGGCGATCGGCGGAGGATCGGTGCTCGAACGAGACGATCTCCGGCCTCAGAGCTAGCCCTCCTTTTTAGGGCGGCTGCGTCGTGTCACGCGGACCGCCCGGGGTCCACTGATATTGTCGACGATCAGTTCGAATGTGACGAGGTCGCCACTCTGCAGGCTGTTGAACGGCGTGTCTTCCTCGAGATCGGCGCGATGGAAGAACACTTCGCGTCGGTCTCTCAGGCGGATGAAGCCATAGCCCTGACCGACCGCAATGCGAGTGACGGCGCCACTGGTGCGTGCGCCCCCCGGTAGATGCGGTGGACCCTTGGCTCTCCCAAATCGCATACGAGACGATGCAGAGGCCGGCCATACGCCGGCGCCCGCATCAATCGACTACCAGCGCGGTTCCGAACGCCGACGCGGTGCACGATCGCCCGCACCACCGCCGCCGAAGGAGACCTTCGGACGCGCTTCGTTGACCTTCAGGCCGCGGCCGCCGAGCTGATACTCGTTCAACTCGCTGATCGCCGTTTCCGCTTCGGCGTCCGAGCTCATTTCGACAAAGCCAAACCCACGCCCGCGACCGGTCGCGGCGTCGCGCATGACCGTTACGCGCTCGACGTTGCCGGCGCGCGCGAACAGCTCCTGGAGCTCAGTTTCTCCCGTTTCATAGGGAAGGTTTCCGACGTATAGCTTCTTACTCATCACTGGCTCCCCGTCGCATCGCGACGAACGTGCCGCACGTCAATCAGTGCGACACTAATCCCGATATCCACCATGGACTTCGGTTGGATGTCGTCTCGTAGCCAGGCAAAACGTCAGAAGGAGGAGCGAGTCAGAGGCTCGATTCGCCTACAGGCGGCACAGCACGCGGCAAAATCCGACCACACATCCTAGCACATCGCTTTGTGAGGATGATGCCGATTACACTTCGCAGCGCAGCCGTAAACACAATCGCGACGCCAAGAAAGGAATGCCGCGATGCACCACGATGAACCGCTCTGCAAGCCGGACGCGCATGTGTGGCGGCGACACGAGAGCGAGCGTAACCAGCGTGTCTCGCGGTACTCGTTGTGCGATTGCCAACGAAAGCAGTTCAAGGACGTTGGTCACGGCGACATATACGAAGTCGTCTACTTCAACTCGAATGGACTGCTCGTGCCGGGCTCCGGACCGCGCACACGTGGCGTCGGCACTGACTGAGACTTATCACGCGTAGGGGTTAACGACGATATATACTTACGGCATCGCTTTTCTGAGCTCTTAGGCACAGATGCCCGAGCCCTCACCAAAGCCAGCGTGAGGGAGGTCCCTTGATCAACAGGCCCGACGGTATAGGTGCGTTCAAGTTCGCGGTGCTCGCGTCGCTCCGCGCGGCTCAGCTCTGCCGCGGGTGCATGCCGCGAATCGAGGGCGACCACTGTGTGGCGGTCACCGCGCAAATGGAAGTCGCTGGCGGCACCGTCGCTCAGGATCCTGGTGCAGCTGTGGGAGCAGCCTCTCCAGTGTTGGCATCGCCGGTACCGGCGATGTCAGCCTGACGACGACATGCGCGTCCATCTAGTAAACCCGAGCGACCTGTCGTTCGGAGTGGCCGTGATCACTCCGCGCTGGCTGTATGTGCTGGCCGCAGCGACGGGACATCAGTGGGGCGACCCCCGTATCGTCGACGAAACCCTGACGCCAATTGATTTCGACACCATCACCGCCGGTGATGTCGTCGGCATCGGCATTCACACCGGGAACGCACTGCGCGGATACGAAGTCGGCCGCCGTGCACGCGCCCGCGGCGCCTGGGTGGTGTTCGGGGGCATCCATGCGACGCTCTATCCACAAGAAGCGCAAGTCCATGGCGGCGCCCATGCTGTAGTCCGCGGCGACGGCGATCTCATCTGGCAGACGGTCGTCGCCGACTGTGTCGATGGCCACCCGCAAACGCTCTACGAGGGCGGGCGGGTGAGCGGCGACGAGTTCAAATCGGCTCGATGGGATCTCCTGCCGGAAGCCAGCTACATGTGGGCGTCGGTGCAGACTGTGCGCGGCTGCCCAAAGCATTGCTCGTTCTGCTCCGTCTGGCGGACCGACGGTCAAGAGCCGAGGCAACGCGCGTCGGAGAGAGTCGTTCGCGAGGTCGTCGAGCTGCGGCGCCTCGGGTTCCGGTTTATCGCGCTTGCCGACGACAACTTCTACCCGGTGACGCTCGAGGATCTGGCGCAGGCACGGCGCCGATCGGATCCCACGCGGTTGCGAGAGCTCGAGGAGCTGCGCCGCGAGCGATTCGAATTGATGGAGCGCCTCTCGCAATTGCCGGACGATCTCGTCTTTTACACGCAGATCACCATGGAAGCCGCCGAGGATCCGGAGTTCTTGAAGGCGATGAAGCGTGCCCGCATTCTCGGCGCGCTCGTCGGGGTCGAATCGGTCACGGCTGAGGGTCTGAAGGACGTGTACAAAGGTTTTAATCTGGCCGGGGAGGACCTTGTCGCGCGGCTTCGCGCCTTCAGGCGTCACGGCATCCACGTGCTCGGATCCTTTATCTTCGGGCTTCCGAGCGATCGCGCTGATACCTTCGCGACGACCGTCGCGCTCGCCGAACGGGCCGATGTCACGTTCGCGCAGTTCGTGTTGCTCACGCCTTTTCCGGGCACGGTCGACTTCGAGAAATGGTCCGCGACCGAAGCGGCCAGCGGCGCCACGGTCGACGGGATTCCATTGACGCAACACTGGCTCATTCCGCAGGACCGACGGCCGAAGCTCTACACGCCGCATCCGACGATGTCGCTCGAAGAGATTCGTGTCGGCACCCAGAACGCGTGGAATCGCTTCTACGGATGGGCGCAGGTCTGGCGCCGGTCGGGCGTTGTGAAATCGCTCCACGCACGGCTGGCGTTTGTGCTGATTTCCAGGCTCTATCGCCAGATGTACGCGGGAACCGGGATCGCGACCGACAGTGCCCGCGTGCAGCGATCGGCGCGCTGGGCACGCCTGATCGGGGCGGTGTGCCGGAAGCTGTTTCTCGGTAAGCCAATGCCGGAGCTTGCGATGCCGGCGGCACCGGTATTGTTCCCAAAGCCATGAGGTGATAGACTGTCTTCAAGGATCTTCCACCGAGCTCTGCCGACTCCTTCCTTCAAGTCCCGCTTAGCCCGACACGATAATCCGCCGCATCTATTTCGGACGCGGGACATGATTTGATTTGGAGTTACGACCAGAATGTCGTTTGCTACGCTCGGACTTTCGAATGTTCTTTTTCAGCCTCTCACACGGCTCGGCTACAACAAGGCGACCGCCGTTCAGACCAGAGCCATCCCTCTGGTGCTCAGCGGCCGTGATCTGATGGCACGCGCACAGACAGGGACTGGCAAGACCGCCGCCTTTGGCTTGCCGATGATCGATAGATTGCTCGTCCTTGGGCGGCAGCCGCGTCTTGGCCGGACCCCGCGGGGTCTCGTGCTGGTGCCGACGAGAGAGCTGGCCGCGCAGGTGCATCAGGCACTGCTGCGGTATGGCGCGCCCGTCCAGCTGCAGTGCGCGGTCATCATCGGCGGCGCCGGGATGCGGTCACAGCAAGAGGCGCTTCGCCGCGGCGTTGACATCGTCGTCGCGACTCCAGGCCGGCTCATCGATCACATGGCGCAGCGGAGCATCGATCTGAGTCGAGTCGAGGTGCTGACCCTCGACGAGGCCGATCGGATGCTCGACATGGGCTTTCTTCCGGCGCTGCGGCGTATCGCTGCCGCCACGCCTCGGACGCGGCAAACGCTGCTGTTCTCGGCGACCCTGCCACGCGAGGTCACCGACCTTGCTATGCAGTTCTCCCGCGAGCCGTTGCACATCGACGTGTCGGATAAAGGGACGGTGCCTTCGACGGTCACGCATCGCGTGCGCACCGTCGCCGAAGGCGGCAAGCCCGAGGCGCTGACTCGAGTGTTGCGGGAGGCGCCGTCAGGACAGGCCCTCGTGTTCTGCAAAACGAAGCGGCGATCCGATCGGGTCGGCACGCAGCTGGCGCGAGTCGGCATCCGCACGGCGGTCATCCACGGCAACAAGAGTCAGAATGCGCGCACCCGCGCGCTGAGTGACTTCAAGGCGGGCCGCGTGAACGTCCTCGTCGCGACCGACATCGCCGCGCGCGGTCTCGACATCATGCAGCTTCCACTCGTGGTCAACTACGATCTGCCGCTCGTGCCCGAGGACTACGTGCACCGTGTCGGCCGAACCGGACGCGCCGGCCATGCCGGGCGCGCGGTGTCGCTCGTATCGACGGAGGATCGCGGTTTGCTACGAGCGATCCAGCGGGTGCTTCCGTCCATCATTCAGGAAGAGCGCGACGCGGACAAGGTCTAACGGCAACTCACTTAGGAGACATCTATGGCGACTCTCAACGGCACAATCAAACGGCTTGTCAGTGACAAGGGCTTCGGTTTTATCGCGGCCGGCGACGGCAACGAATACTTCTTCCATAACTCCGCGTGCAGCGGCGTGCGCTTCGACGAGTTGCGCGAGGGACAGAACGTGACGTTCGAGCGAGGGCAGGGGCCGAAAGGGCCGCGCGCCGAGAACGTCCGCCTGGCGTAAGCGCGGTCGGCGCGGGCCGAAGCGGCGGATTTTTGAGGAAAAGTGGTGGACGGCAGGAGGCTCGAACTCCCGACCTCCGCGTTGCGAACGCGGCGCTCTCCCAGCTGAGCTAGCCGCCCACGTAGACGAACCCCAAGTCTAACACGGACTTGCGCGGAGTCGGTTTGTTATAGTCGATGCACCGTGACCCCGATTAAGCGCATTGGCATCCTCACCGGCGGAGGTGACGCTCCGGGTCTCAACGCCGTCATTCGCGCCGTCGTCAAATGCGCCTGGAACACCGGCATCGGCTGCGTCGGACTCGAAGACAGCTACGACGGTCTCCTCGAATTCGATCGATCGAGGATCATCGCGCCGCGCGACGTCACAGGCATCCTTCGCCTCGGCGGGACGATTCTCGGCACGATCAACACCGGTAATCCCTTCGATTCGATCGTCCAGACGTCGGACGGACCGCGTCCGTACGGCGAACGTGTGATCGACATGTTCCACAAGATGGGACTCGACGCGCTGGTCGCGATCGGCGGAGACGGTACGCTCGCCATTGGCCATCAGTTCTGCCTCCGCGGCATTCCGCTTGTCGGCGTCCCCAAGACGATCGACAACGACATCGTCGGCACGACGAACTGCTTCGGGTTCGACACCGCCGTGCAGTTTGCCACCGACGCGATCGATCGGCTCCACACGACGGCGGAGGCACACCACCGCATCATGATCGTGGAAGTCATGGGGCGCCACGCAGGATGGATTGCGCTCTATGCGGGCGTGGCCGGCGGCGCCGACGCGATTCTGATTCCGGAAATCCCATTCGACATCGAGATCGTCGCCGAACGCCTGCGGGCCCGTGACAGATGGGGCGCCAAGTTCAGCATCGTGGTCGTCGCGGAAGGCGCGTTTCCAAAGGGCGGTACCGTGACGCTCCAGGAGGCCGCCAACGAGAAGCACGTCGAACGTCTCGGCGGCATCGGCGCGCAGCTTTGTCCCGCCATCGCCGACCAGACGCGGAAGGAAACACGCAGCGTCGTGCTCGGACATCTTCAACGAGGGGGCGCGCCCACCAGTTTCGATCGCGTCCTCGCGACGAGATTCGGCGGCAAGGCCGTCGAGCTGATCGTGCAGGGCCAGTTCGGCACGATGGTCGCGTGGGATCCGCCCGACATCATCTCGCGTCCGCTCGAAGACGTCGTCGGGAAGACGAAGACGGTTCCGATGGATTTCGACTTGCTGCTGACCGCGCGCGCGCTTGGAATCACGTTTGGTGACTAGCAAGCCGCCGTCGTTCGCCCAGGCGGCGCGCGACCTCGCCGCGATTGGACGCCGGTTTTACGCGCGCGGGTGGGTGCTGGGCACCAGCGGGAATTTCAGCGCGGTTGTCTCACGCAAACCGCTGCGCCTCGCCATCACAGCCAGTTCGCTGCCGAAAGGGACGCTGCGCCCGTCGGACATCCTCAAGTGTGACGAGAGCGGCCGGGTCGTGGGGCGCGCGTCGAAGCCGCCGTCCGCGGAAACGTTGCTGCACGTCGAAATCGCCAGGCGCCGCTCAGCCGGAGCGGTGTTGCATACGCATTCGGTTTGGAGCACGATGCTCTCGGACGCGTGGGGAGCGGGGTCCGACGCGGCGGTCGCGATCGAAGGCTACGAGATGTTGAAAGGACTCGCGGGCGTCACGTCGCACGAGCATCGCGAGCTGGTGCCGATCGTCGACAACGATCAGAACATGCCGCGTCTGGCCGCGCGGGTCGGTGAAACGCTCGAACATCACCCCGAGGCGCACGCGTTTCTGCTGAGGCGCCACGGCCTGTACACGTGGGGCGACACGCTTGCGGACGCGGAGCGCCACATCGAGATTCTCGAGTTTCTGTTCGAGACGATCGGGCGCGCGCAAGGAGGACCGTCATGGCGGTAGTGAGGATTCCTGAAGAGAACCGCGCGCTGCGCGAAGATCGCGACGTCGGCGCCTACCTTGCCGGCCGGGGCATCGATTTCGAACGCTGGGCGCCTGGAGATCGCGGCCTTGCCGAGGGAGCCAGCAGCGACGCGATTCTGGCCGCGTACTCCGACAAAATCGACGCGCTCAAGGCTCAGGGCGGCTACGTGACCGCCGACGTCATCGACGTCAAGCCAGAAACGCCAGGACTCGCGGCGATGCTCGCGAAATTCAACGCCGAGCACTGGCACGACGAAGACGAAGTGCGGCTGATCGTCGAAGGCCGCGGCTTGTTCCACATTCATCCGGCGGACGGTGGTCCCGTGTTCGCCATCGAGGTCGAGGCCGGCGATCTCATTCGCGTGCCGCGCGGCACGCATCACTGGTTCGACCTCTGCGGCGAGAAGAGAATCCGCGCGATTCGCCTGTTCCAGGACACCTCCGGCTGGACCCCGCACTACACGAACAGCGGCGTCGACCGCGGCTTCCAGCCGCTGTGCTTCGGACCGCAGTACTTTCCGCCGGCATCTGTCATCGCTTGACGTCGTGACGTTTCGTCTGCACGAACACGGCGTCCGCGTCGTGCTGCTCGACATCGAGGGCACGACGACGCCGATGTCGTTCGTGTATGACGTGCTGTTTCCGTATGCGCGTGCGAGGCTGTCGAGTTACTTGCGGGCTCACGCCTCGGAAGACGAGCTGCGCGACGTGCTGGCGACGCTCCGTGTCGAATGGCACGAGGACGCCCGCAAAGGCGAGGATCCCCCCGACTGGGCGCTCGCCGATATCCCCGCCGCCGCGCACTACCTCGACTGGCTGATGGATCGCGATCGCAAGTCGCCGTCGCTCAAACGCATCCAGGGCGACATCTGGAAAGTGGGATTCGACGCGCGCGAACTGCGAGGGGAGCTGTTTGCCGACGTCGCGCCGGCGTTTGCCCGCTGGAAGCAGAGCGGCGTCGACATCGCGATCTATTCCTCTGGAAGTGTGCTCGCGCAAAAACTGGTCTTCGCTGACGTCATTCCTTTGATCAGCGCATTCTTCGACACGGGAGTCGGACCGAAGCGATCCGTCGACAGCTATGGACGCATCGCTCACGAACTGCGGCGGCCGCCGGAGCAGATTCTGTTTGTCTCGGACACGCCTGAAGAACTCAACGCCGCGCTCGACGCCGGTTGCCAGATTCTGCTGACGGTGCGTCCAGGAAATCGGCCTGTGGAGGGCCCCGACACACTCGACGAGATTTCGTCGTTCGACGAAATCGTTTAACATTCGCGAAGTCTGTATGACGTTTCGCCGGCGGCTTTCACTCGCGTGCAGCGGTCTCGTGGTGTTCGCCGCGGCGATGCTCACGCACGCCGAGGACGTGTCGTGATGGCGGGCGAAGCCGGGATGTTCTCAGCGCAAATGATTCGCTTGATCGATCAGGGCAAGCGTTCCTGCTGAACATCCTGCACTGGCTCACGCGGCGTTAGCGATCACTTTCCCAGCAGCTCGGTATCCTTCTTCTTCTGCGTCTCGTCGATCAGCTTGATGTGGTTGTCGGTGATCCGCTGCACTTCGTCGAGGCCCTTCCGCTCGTCGTCTTCGGAGATCTTGGAGTCCTTCAGCAGCTTCTTCAGTCGATCGTTCGCGTCGCGGCGCACGAGGCGGACGGCGTTCCGTCCCTCTTCAGTGAGCTTGTGCACGTGCTTCGACAGTTCCTTGCGGCGTTCCTCGGTCAGCGCCGGAATCGGGATGCGGACCACTTTGCCGTCGTTGGCAGGATTCAGGCCGAGATCCGACGCGCGAATCGCCGACTCGATGGCTTTCAGCTGCGATGGATCGAACGGCTGCGCGACGATGAGCGACGGTTCGGGGACCGACAGGCCCGCGAGCTGATTCAACGGCATCTTCGCCCCGTACGCCTCCACCTGAATGCCGTCGAGCATCGTGACCGATGCCCGGCCGGTGCGGACGCCCGCGAGCTCGTGCTTCACGTGTTCGAGCGCCGCGTTCATGCGCTTGTTCGATTCGGCGTAGAGGCCTTTGAGGTCGTTGACGTCCATAGTCAGTCGTCCTACGCTGTGACCAGCGAGCCGATCGGCTCACCGGCAATGGCGCGCCGGATATTCCCGGGAGTTTTCAAGTTGAAGACGACGATCGGCAGCCGGTTGTCCATGCACAGCGAAATCGCCGTGGCGTCCATGACTTTGAGGCCCTTGTCGAGGACCTCGAGATACGAAATGCGATCGAAACGAGACGCGCTCGGCTGCAGCATCGGATCGGCGTCGTAGATGCCGTCGACTTTCGTGCCCTTCATGATCACGTCGGCCTTGATTTCCATCGCGCGCAGCGCGGCGGCCGTGTCGGTGCTGAAGTAAGGGTTACCAGTGCCGGCCCCAAAGACGACCACGCGTCGCTTCTCGAGGTGGCGGATAGCGCGCCGACGGATGAAGGGCTCCGCGACGGCGCGCATTTCAATGGCCGTCACCACGCGCGTCGGGACGTTCTGTTGCTCGAGCGCATCCTGCAGCGCCAGCGCGTTGATGATCGTGGCGAGCATGCCCATATAGTCCGCGGTCGCGCGGTCCATTCCCCGAGCGCTCGCGGCGACGCCACGAAAGATATTGCCGCCGCCGATGACGATGGCGGTTTCGACGCCGAGGCTCTGGATTTCGGCGACGTCCTTGGCGATTTGCGTGGCCACGGCCGGATCGATGCCGTAGCTTTGCTCGCCCATCAGGGCTTCGCCGGAAAGCTTGAGAAGAACCCGTTTGTACGCAGAGGAGCGCGAGGCCGTCACGAAGCGAGATTATAGATCGCCGACGTCGCGGGCCTGAAAGACCCGCGTTACGACGCAGCCTCGCCGACGCGCAGCCGTGCGAACCGCGAGACGGCGACCGTCGTGCCGAGCGCCTTGGATGCCGCCGCGATGACGTCTTTCACGGTCATCTTCGGATCGCGCACCGACTCCTGGTCGACGAGGACGACCTGCTTGTAGTAGCTGCCAAGCTTGCCCTCGACGATCTTGTCGATGATGTTCGCCGGCTTCTTCGTTTCCTCGACCTGGGCCCGGTAAATCGCCCGCTCTTTGTCGAGCACGGCTGCCGGTACCTCGTCGCGCGACGCGTACACCGGGGTCGCCGCGGCAATCTGCATCGCGACTTCCTTCACGAGCGTCGTGAACTCCTCGCGACGCGCCACGTCGGGCGTCACGCCAGTGAACTCCACCTGCACGCCAACCTTGGCGCCCGGATGGATGTACTGGCCGACGTAACCCTGGCCGGCGTAGCGCACGAGGCGCGGCGCCACCATGTTCTCGCCGAGCTTGCCGATGACCGGCTTGACCAACGCGACGACCGGGCCATTCGGATCCGTCAGCCAGGCGTCCGTAGCGGCGCTGCCCGCCTTGTCGATCTCGCTGAGGATGTCCTGAATCAGCTTCTGGAAGTCGTCGGTTCGCGCCACGAAGTCCGATTCGCAGTTCACTTCGACGAGGACGCCGCTCGAGTGATCGGCTGCCAGGCGGTTGCCGATGAGGCCTTCGCTCGTCGCGCGGCCGGCCTTCTTGGCGGCGGACGCGAGCCCGCGCTTGCGGAGGATCGTCGTCGCCTCGTCGAAATTGCCGTTCCCTTCAGTGAGCGCGGCCTTGCATTCCATCATGCCCGCGCCGGTTGCGTCGCGGAGCTTTTTCACGTCTGCTGCGGTAATTGTGGCTGCCATGATCGTGTGAACAAAAAAATAGGGCTGAGGCTCAGCACATAGGGCTTCGACGAGAGCCCTCGGCCCTGAGCTCTCAGCCCTGGTGATTACGCGGAAGCGGGAGCCGCTTCGCGGGTCCGGCGCGGCGGTCGCGGCGTCTGACGGCGGTCGTCGCCTGGGCCGTCGTCGCCCGACTGACGGGACGATTCGGCGTCGGCCGATTCCTTGATGCCGCGGCCGTTCAGCACGGCATCGGCCATCCGCGATGCGAACAGGCGAATCGAGCGCAGCGCGTCGTCGTTCCCCGGAATCACGTAGTCCACTTCGTCGGGATCGCAGTTGGTGTCCACGATGCCGATGACCGGGATCTTCAGCTTGCGGGCTTCGTCCACCGCGATCTGTTCCTTCTTCGTGTCGACGATGAACACCGCGTCGGGCAGACGCGCCATGCCTCGAATGCCCTCGAGGTTCTTCTGCAGCTTCCGGCGCTCTTTCTCGTTGCGCGCGATTTCCTTCTTCGACAGCGTGTCGTAGCGGCCGTCGGTCGCCATCGCTTCGATGTCGCGGAGGCGGCCAAGGCTGCGTTGAATCGTGGCGAAGTTGGTGAGCAGGCCGCCCAGCCAGCGCTCGTTCACGAAGTACATCCCGCAGCGCTGGGCTTCTTCTGCAATCACGTCTTGCGCCTGCCGTTTGGTCCCGACGAACAGGATCGTGCGTCCTTCCGCGGCGAGATTGCTTACGAACTCTTCGGCATCGCGAACGAGCTTAAGCGTCTTGCCAAGATCGATGATGTAGATGCCGTTGCGTTCGCCGAAGATGAATTCCTTCATCTTCGGATTCCACCGCTTCGTCTGGTGGCCGAAATGAACTCCAGCCTCCAGCAGATCCTTGAGCGCGATCGGAACCAAATAGCCTCCTTAACGTTTACTGAACTGGAAGCGCTTGCGCGCTCCGGCCATCCCGTACTTCTTGCGTTCCTTGGCACGCGCGTCCCGCGTGAGCAGGCCCTCGTTCTTCAGAGCCTTCCGGAGTTCGGCGTTGTACGCCACGAGCGCGCGGGCGATCCCGAGGCGCACGGCGCCGGCCTGTCCCGTCACGCCTCCGCCAGCGACCGTCGCGAGCACGTCGAATTTGTCGGCGGTCTCGGTGAGCACCAGAGGCGTGCGAATCTGCATGCGCAAAGCTTCTCTGGGGAAGAACGCTTCGAATTCACGGTGATTGACTTTGATGGCCCCCGAACCGGGGCGAAGGAACACGCGGGCGGTCGATGTCTTGCGCCGGCCTGTTGCGTAGTATTGGGTTGCTGCCACGGTTACGCGACCTCGAGCTTGGACGGTTTCTGCGCCGCGTGCGGATGATCCGGACCGGCGTACACCTTCAATTTGCGATACATCGCTTCGCCCATCTTGGTTTTGGGAAGCATGCCGCGCACCGCTTCTTCGACGAGGCGTTCCGGCTTGCGCTGCCGCACAATCCGCGCGCGCTCTTCACGCAGCCCGCCCTCGTACCCGCTGTGCTGGCGATAAATCTTCTGATCTTCTTTCCGTCCCGTCAGCTTCACCTTCGCCGCGTTGACGACGACCACGTGATCGCCCGTGTCGATGAAGGGCGTATATGACGCCTTGTGTTTACCTTGCAGAATGCGCGCCGCCTTGGTCGCAATGCGGCCAAGCACCTGGCCATCGGCATCAATCAGATGCCAACGGACACTCTTGGCTGCGTCACTGACGCTGGCGATGAACGTAGACATTCCCAAAAAACCTTTCCCCGATTGAAAACCGTTGTGTTGGGGGTAACGGCGCGGTTCCGAGCCCGACGTCGCGCGTGTGCTTATTTGCTCAGTCCGGCCTGGTCCGACAACGACAAACGCTGATGATACGAACGTTTGGGGGGACTGTCAAGCCACGCAGTCGTACCGCCGATACACGGGTTGTGGACCGACAAGCCGTAGGGGCGCCGCCAAATTCGTCAGTCACTGACGGATGCGTAAGCGACCCACGAATTCGGTCATCCATCGAATGGGCAAACTCTGGCGGGCGCGACAGATCTTACGCAATTTGCGTGTCGTCGCACATGGAACCGGCTTTGCGGATGAGGGCGTGCCGTGTTTGGTCTGACTAAAAAGTTGAAACCGGTCGTGGGCCTCGATATTGGCTCGAGCGCTGTCAAGGCTGTGGAGCTCAAGCCATCGGGCAAAAGTTACAAGGTGATGGCCGTCGGTATGGAACCAATTCCACCCGACAGCATCGTCGATGGCGCGATCATCGACGGCACCGCCGTCGCCGACGCCATCAAGCGCCTTTTCGAGAACAAGGCGTTCAAAAGCAAGGAAGTCGCCGCCTCGCTCTCGGGCAACGCCGTCATCGTCAAGAAGATCAGCCTTCCCGTGATGACGGAAGCCGAGCTGAGCGAGTCGATTTACTGGGAAGCCGAGCAGTACATCCCGTTCGACATCCAGGACGTGAACCTCGACTATCAGATTCTCGATGCGGGCACCGGCGCCGACTCGAAGGGCACGATGGAAGTGCTCCTCGTCGCCGCGAAGAAAGAGAAGATTGCCGACTACACCGGCGTCATCGCCCAGGCAGGGAAGGTGCCGGTTGTCGTCGACGTCGACGCGTTCGCACTGCAGAACGCCTTTGAGATGAATTACGGCAACGACCCCAACGCCGTTGTGGTCCTGCTGAACGCCGGCGCCAGCGCCATCAACATCAACATCATCACAGGCGACCAGTCGGTGTTCACCCGCGACATCTCGATGGGCGGCAACGCCTACACCGAGGCCATTCAGAAAGAGCTGAACCTCCCGTTCGACACCGCTGAAGCGCTCAAGAAAGGCGAGTCGGTCGACGGGGTGACGTTTCAAGAAGTGCAACCCGTGTTGCACGCCATGACGGAAAACGTCCTCCTCGAAATCCAGAAGACCTTCGACTTCTTCAAGGCGTCGGCCAGCTCGGATCGCATCGATCGCGTGCTCCTGAGCGGCGGCGCCTCGCGCGTCGATGGTTTCCAGAAGGCCCTCGAAGATCGCTTCGCCACGACCATCGAGGCGTTCAATCCGTTCCAGAAGATTGGATTCGATGTGAGCAAGCTGGGCGTGACGGATGCTGAAGGCGTAACCACTGCGACGGCCGTGGCGGTCGGCCTCGCGCTTCGATCGGCGAGCGACCGATGATTCGCATCAACCTTCTCGCCGTCGAACGCCAAGCCAAGAAGAAGAAGGCGACGTTCCAGTCCGGACAGAAAGTCGCCGTGGGGTGCGCCTTCATTCTCATCCTCACCGGCGCCGCCATCGGCTGGCGCTTCTTGACCCTCTCGCACGACTCGGCCGAGCTCGATCGCCAGATCGCGACCTCGCAGGCCGAAGCGACGCGCCTGCACAGCATCATCCAGCAGGTTCAGCAGTTCGAGCAGCAGAAGGCGCAGCTCCAGCAGCGCGTCGTGCTCATCGAGCAGCTCCGAAAGAGTCAGAAGGGGCCGGTTCACATGCTCGATCAGGTGAGCCGATCACTGCCCGCGATGATGTGGCTCACGAATATCAAGCAGGACAAGGAAGACTCGATCGTGATCGACGGCAAGAGCACGACGCAGACGGGCGTCTCCGATTTCGTGAACAACCTGGAGGGCTCCGGGTACTTCAAGAAGTCGGTCGACATCGTCAGCAGCACGACCGATGCGGCGACGAACACGATGCCGGAGATCGTGAAGTTCAGCGTGAAGGCAGCGTTTCAGACGCCGGGAGAACCGGCGGCGGCGACGACGAAACCAGCAGTGGGGAAAAAGTAAAGCCGGGGCAGCAAGTCCCCGATACGGCTGAATGCTGACATGGAACTGAGTCTCACAAAACTACCGTGGTATGGCCAGGTTGGCGCGTTCCTGGGGCTCGCGCTCGCCGGTGTAGGCGCGTTCGTCTACTACTACGAGCTGCCGGCGCGCGTGGAGTTCGAGTCGCGCCACCTGCAGCTCGACGGCCTGAAGAAAGACATCGCCATGGGCATGAACACGGCGCGCAAGCTGCCGGAGTTCCGTGCCCAGGTGGGCGAACTCGAAGCGCGGCTCAACAACCTGAAGGCCGTGCTGCCCGAGGAAAAGGACGCGGCCGATCTGCTGCGCCGTATGCAGACCGTCGCCACCCAGTCGAATCTCACGATCAAGAGTTTCAAGCCGGCTCCGACGGTCACGAAGCAGTTGCACGCGGAGTGGCCGATCGACCTCGAACTCGACGGCAACTTCCACAACCTCGCGATGTTCTTCGATCGCGTCAGCAAGTTCACGCGCATCGTCAACATCAGCAGCCTCGAGGTGAAGGGCCGGGACAAAGCCGATCCGAACGCGACCATCCAGGCGAAGTGTGTCGCGACGACGTTCGTGTTGCTCGAAAAGCCTGGGCCCTCTACTGGTGGGCGCGGCGCGAAGCCGGCGGTTCCGGCGACGAAGGGGACATAGAGATGCGTGTCCTCCGCTCGATGAGTGTTGTCGTGCTCCTCACATCTGTGACGACGATGGTCTACGCACAGCAAGCGAAGCCGTCGAACAGACCGGGTGCGAAAGCTGCCGCGATTACCGCGGGCCTGGGACCAGCGTCCGCGACAGCGAACGACACCGGCAAGCCCGCGCCGTCGGGCACCGAGCAAGCGAAGACCGAACCGTTCCCGTCGGACGGCTACAACTACGACCCCGGCGGCCGGCGCGATCCGTTCCTGACGCTCATCGGCCCGTCGACGGATATGCGGTCGAAGAAAGGCGAAGGCGCTTCGGGAATGGCCGTCAATGAAATCTCAGTCCGCGGCGTGCTCGAAGCCCGCGGCAAGCTCGTCGCGATGGTGAAGGGGCCGGACAACAAGACGTACATCGTGCATCAGGGGGACAGGCTGCTCGACGGCGCGATCAAGTCGATCACGCCGCAAGGACTCGTCATTGAACAGGAAATCAACGACCCGCTCTCGGTTGTCAAACAGCGCGAAGTCCGCAAGCTGTTGCGAGGGCTCGAGGAAACCAAGTGAGAGTGACTAAAGGTTACGCTCTCGTGCTCGCGGCGCTGCTGGCCGGGGGGCTGGCGACCGCGGTAAGCGGAGAATCGAGCAGCGCCACGACGGCGACGCCGCCGGCGGTGCGGTTGAAGACGATCACCTCGCGCGCTACAAGCACGGGGATGTCGCTCGTCATCGAGGCCAGCGATCCGGTGCCGTACGTCGCAACCCGGCCGGATCCGCTCACCCTCTATATCGATTTCCGCAACGTCACGGCCGACGGATTGGCCAGCTTCGTCGCGCGTGGAAAGGCGCCGATTGCCGATGTCGCCGTGGAACCGGGCGACCGGTCCGCCGGAGGCAGCCCGCGCGTCCGCATCAACTTGTCGCAGCCGGTCGCGCACCACGTCCGCGCCGATCGCAACAGCGTCGTGGTCGATTTCGACAAGGCGCCGGTGAAGTCCACCGCGAACGTGATGCCGGCTCCCAAGCCGACGTCCGCGGGAACGCCGAACAACGGCGACGAACTGCGCGCGCTCGTGACGGCCAACCGCGCGGCGGTCGATCCGATCGCGGCGCTGGGGCTCAACGCGTCGCCAGGGCAGGCACAGGTGCCGGCGGCACCGCAGCAGCCGAACGTGCCGACGAGCCAGCGCCGGTTCTCGGGCAACCCGGTCAGCCTCGACTTCCAGGGCGCGGATCTCCGCGCCGTCCTCCGCACGTTCTCTGAGATCAGCAGCCTGAATATCGTGATCGATCCGACGGTGACCGGCACCGTCGACGTCGCGTTGAAAGACGTGCCGTGGGATCAGGCGCTCGACATCATCCTGCGCGCGAACAAGCTCAGTTACACGGTCGACGGCACGATCATCCGCATCGCCCCGACCAGCGTGCTGGCGGACGAAGAACAGCAGAAGCAGAAGCTCGCCGAGGCTCAGGCGCTCGCAGGCGAACTCAAGCCGTTCACCAAGACGCTCAGCTACGCGAAGGCCGAAGAACTGCAGGCGCTGTTGACCAAGAGCGTGATGTCGTCGCGGGGCACGGTCACGGTGGACCCGCGCACCAACACGCTGATCATCACGGACCTGCCTGATCGCGTGGCGAACGCGGCCGAACTGATTAACACGCTCGATCGCGCGCAGCCGCAGGTCGAAATCGAAGCGCGCATCGTGCAAGTGAACAAGAGTTTCCAGCGCAATCTCGGCGTGCAGTGGGGCTTCAACGGCAAGGTCGACCCCACGCTCGGCAACACGACGAACCTGGCGTTCCCGAACAGCGGGTCGCTCGCTGGCGCCACGGGTGCCTCGTCCAACGGTGTGCCGACGGCCGTCAATCTGCCGGTCCAGGGCGCGACGAGCGCCGCCGGCCTGCATCTCGGCTCGATCAACGGCTCGTTCAATCTCGACGTCGCGCTGTCGGCGCTCGAAACGAGCGGAAACGGCCGCGTGCTGTCCACGCCGCGCGTGTCCACGCAGAACAACATCGAAGCCGAAATCAAGCAGGGCACGCAGATTCCGATTCAGACGGTGTCGAACAACACCGTGACGGTGTCGTTCAAGGACGCAGCGCTGATCCTCAAGGTCACGCCGCAGATCACGGCCTCGAACACGGTCATCATGAAAATCGCGCTCGAGAACGGGCAGGCCGACTTCACGAAAGCGGTGAACGGCATCCCCCCGATCAACACGCAGGCGGCGACGACGTCCGTGCAGGTCAACGACGGACAGACGACCGTCATCGGCGGCATCTATCTGAGCAACGAGCAGTATCAGACGGATCGCACGCCGGGGCTGGGCGCCGTTCCGATTCTCAAGTGGCTGTTCAAACGTGACAACGCCATCGATAACAGCAGCGAACTACTGATCTTCATCACGCCGCGGATCATCAAGTAGCGGCAGGACCCTATGAAGACTATGCGAACCGTCACTCGCGTTCTAACTGCCGCCGCGCTCATCGCGTCGGCGACCTCATGCGGCAACGTCGTGCGGAGCAGCCGCACTCCGGCGCTGCTCGTCGTCAACTCGTTGGCGGCGACCCGCGGACAGGCGCAGGGCGGCACCGCGGCCGCCAGCCTTGCGTCCGACGTGCTGACGCTCGTCACAACCGGCGGCGTGTGCTCGACGACGAATCCCTGTCCGACGATTTTCACGGACAGCGGGACGATTACGTTGAGCCTGGCCCCGAAGGACATCGACGTCGGGCTGACGTCGAACAACCAGGTGACGGTCAACCGTATCCACGTCTCGTTTCGCCGCACGGATGGACGCAATACCGAAGGCGTCGACGTGCCTTTTTCATTCGATACCGCTAGCACCGCCACGGTTGCAGTTGGCGCGTCGACGGCGGTCTCGTTCACCCTCGTGCGCATTCAGGCGAAACAGGAGTCTCCTCTCGTCCAGCTCGTGACCAACGACCAATTCATTTCGACGATCGCCGACATCACCGTGTATGGGAACGACATTGTCGGAAACGCCGTGAGCGCGACCGGATCGATCGGCGTCACCTTCGGCAACTGGGGAGACTTCTAAGGCCATGCGGAAGCTGCTTGCTGTCATGACGCTCCTCACGCTCCCGCTCGCGGCGGGCTGCGTGGTTCATCAGAACGAAGCGCCAAGCGCGCTGTCGGGCCCGGCAGAGGCTGCCTTTTCCCTAAGGTTACAGGCCAGTCCGGACTCCCTCGTGCAGGATGGAGTGCAAACGTCGACTATTTCGGTTACTGCCTTTGGCCCGGACGGCAGTGCCGTTGCGAAGAACGTGCAGCTGACGCTTGAAGGTCCGGGCACTCTGACACCGGTGACGCTCACGACGCCAGGGTCCGCCCTTTATCGTCCGCCAGCAGCGACGACGACTTCACCGACTGTCGTGACGATACTTGGAAGCATTGTTGGAACCACGGGAATGACTTCGTTGAACAATCCTTTGGCGACACCACAGATATCAGTCACATTGCGCCCGGTGACGTCGGCGCCTCCTCCAGTGGCTGAAACGCCAACGCCTGTCATCACCAGTGTCACGCCAGCGACCCCATCGGCTGGCGCGGTCACCCTATTTAACGGTTCGACGAGTTGTCCGTCGTTCCGGTCAGGCACGGCGTGCGCGTCGGCGAATTCGACAATTACCAATTGGGATTGGGATTTCGGTGACGATACGGCTCATGGCAGCGGCTCGACGGTGGCTCACACGTTTGTGACGGCGAGGCCTTATGCCGTCACGCTCACGGTCACGAATAGCCAGGGCCGATCAGCGTTCACGACTTCTGTGGTGACGGTCGGCAACGGTACTGGACCCACCGCACTGTTTACGGCCCTGCCGAATCCAGCTGCTGTTGGCGCGACGATTGCGCTTGACGGCTCGGCGTCGACTGGCGCGCCGACCAACTATTTGTGGACCATCACGAGTCCGACGGCCGCGATCACTCAAACTGGCGGCTCGACTCCGACCAGTTCGTTCACGGCCAATGTTGTCGGCACGTGGTCAATCACGCTGACCGTGACCGATTCGAATGGCCGGTCCAATACATCCGCAGCGAAGCAGGTTGTGGTTCAATAGCCACTCCAGTGGCAGAGAGTTCACGTCTCGAAGATCTCCGACGACGGGTCCAACAGGACCCGTCGTCGATTGCGTTTGCCCAGCTCGCTGAAGAGTACCGCCGCGCGGGAATGTTTCAGGAGGCGGTGGACGTCTGCCGCGCGGGCCTTGGGACTCACCCTGCCTACCCGTCCGCGCGCGTCACGCTTGGGCGCGCGCTCATGGAGCTGCGCCAGTACGAGCCCGCGCAGCAGGAGCTCGAGCAGGTGCTGCGCTCGGCACCGGAAAACCTCGCGGCGATCCGTGGACTGGCCGACGTTCTTCATCGTCAAGGGCTGTTTGAAGAATCACTGCTTCAATACCGCGCAGCGCTGACGCTCGCCCGGCATGACCCGGATCTCGAACAAACGATTGCCGAGCTGGAGCGCAAGGTCGAGTCGGCTCCGGCGGTTGCCGTCGCGCTTGCTCCGTCTCCGGAGGAAGCGCCCGTACTCGAGTTCACGCACCACGCGGCGGTCGACGACGCTCCCGCGGTCGTCGTGGATTCCGCAGCCGAGCAGGCGAGCCTTCGAGCGCTCGCCACTGTCGCCGCCCTCGAGCGGATGCTGACCGCTGTCCATGTCGCACGCGCCGAGCGCTGCGCTTAAGCGGCGCCACGACGCCGTCCGCGCGTCGTGCAGCCGGGCCGGCGTCGACGCGCTGATCGTCACGACGCGGTCGAACATTCTGTACCTGACGAATTTTTCCGGCAGCGCCGCGATTGCCATCGTCACCGGCGATCGTCTCCACTTCATTACCGACTTCCGCTATATGACCGCGCTCGACTCGATGCAGCACTCGACGGATGCGTGCCCCGATCTGCAGCTGACGGTCGTCGAGGGGGCGTACGACTCGACGCTCGTCAGGCTGTTGGCGTCGCTTGGCGCGACGCGCGTCGGGTTCGAGGCGGCACACGTGACGGTTAGCCGCCACAACTGGTTGACCGCGACGCTCACGCAGCACGCCGGCGCGCCGCAACTCGTCCCGCTCGAGAACGTGGTGGAGCACTTGCGGCTTCGCAAGGACGAGTACGAGCTGTCGATGCTGCGCGAGTCCGCGAGGTTGTTGTCCGGCGTCGCGAACGGCGTCTTCGACGAAGTGCGGCGCGGCAGAACGGAGCGCGAAGTCGCGCACGCGATCGATCGGCGGTTGATCGCGGCCGGGTTCGAGCGGCCTGCATTCGACACGATTGTCGCAAGCGGACCCAACGCCGCGCTTCCGCACGCACACCCAGGCGAGCGAAAGCTAGGCGAAAACGAGCTAGTGGTGCTGGACTTTGGTGGTGTCTACCGCTCATACTGCTCCGACCTGACGCGTACCGTGTTTCTGGGTACGGCGTCGGAGCGGGTCCGGGAAGTCTATGCGGCTGTGTTGGAAGCGCACGATGAGGCGATTCGCACAGTCGGCCCCGGACGGTCGCGGTTCGCCATCGACGCCGCGGCCCGCGATGTGCTCGGCGGCCACGGACTCGGCGACGCGTTTGGACACGGTACTGGTCACGGACTCGGGATCGACATTCACGAGGATCCCAAAGTGACCCGGCGCTCCGGCGATGCGCCTGTTGCGGCCGAGGCAGCGCCGGACGACGCGGTCGACGTTGGAATGGTGTTCACCATCGAACCGGGCGCCTATCTGCCCGGCTGGGGTGGTGTTCGAATCGAAGACGACGTGCTGGTCACGCAGCACGGCGTGGACGTGCTCACGAACGTGACGACGGACCTACTCGAACTGTGAATCTCGACGACGTCAGAGAAATCCTCGCGCTCATGCGCGAGAACGGCATCTCTGAATTTGAAATCGAACGCGAAGGGTTGAAGTTGCGGCTGCGCAAGGACTCGGCCGCGCCGACCGTCGCAAGCGTACCGGTCGTCGTGGCCGGTATGCACGCCGCCCCGGTCGCGCCGCTGGCGCCGGCGCCCGAGCCGGTCGTCCCCGCGCTGGCGGCTGGCAGCGACACGGAAGTGGAGCTCGCCGTCGTGAAGTCGCCGATTGTCGGCACGTTCTATCGATCGCCTGAACCCGGCACCGCCTCGTTCGTGGAAATCGGCACGACCGTCAAGAAGGGTCAGGTTCTCTGCATCATCGAAGCGATGAAGCTGATGAACGAAATCGACTCCGAGTACGACGGCGAAATCGTCAACATCTATGTCGAGAACGGCCAGCCCGTCCAGTACGGCGAGCGGCTGTTCGCGATTAGGACAGCATGACGGTGGCTTCGAGTTCTTATGTTTAAAAAGATCCTGATCGCGAACCGCGGCGAAGTCGCCCTCCGCATCATTTATGCGTGCAAGGAGCTGGGCATCAAGACCGTCGCCGTGTACTCCGAGGCCGACGAGAACTCGCTTCACGTCAAGTTCGCCGACGAGGACGTCTGCATCGGCCCGGCGCGCAGCGCGGACAGCTACCTGAACGTCCCCGCGGTCATCAGCGCGGCCGAGGTCACTGGCGCCGACGCGATTCATCCCGGCTACGGCTTCCTCTCTGAAAGCGCGTACCTCGCCGAGGTCTGCGCGGCGTGCCACATCAAGTTCATCGGCCCCGATCCGCAGGTGATTCGCCTGATGGGGGACAAAGCGCGCGCACGCCGCGTGATGCGCAAGGCCGGCGTGCCCATTCTTCCCGGCAGCGACGGCCCCATCGAGAGCGAAGACAAGGCCGTCAAGATCGCGAAAGACATCGGGTACCCCGTCATCATCAAGGCGACCGCGGGCGGCGGCGGCCGCGGCATGCGCGTCGTGCGCAACGTCGGCGAACTGCCGCACGCGTTCAAGACGGCGCAGCGGGAAGCCGAAGCCGCGTTCGGCGTCGGCGACGTGTATATCGAGAAGTACGTGGAGTCGCCGCGCCACATCGAGTTCCAGATCCTCGGCGATCAGCACGGGACTGTTGTGCACTTGGGCGAGCGCGAGTGTTCGATTCAGCGCCGCCATCAGAAGCTGCTGGAAGAGTCGCCGTCGGCCGCGTTGAGCGACAAGATGCGCCGCAAGATGGGCGCGACGGTCATCGACGCCGCCAAGGCCGTGCAGTACTCGAACGCCGGCACGTTCGAATTCCTGATGGATCCCGCCGGACATTTCTATTTCATGGAAGCGAACACGCGGCTCCAGGTCGAGCATCCGGTCACGGAAATGGTGACCGGCATCGACATCGTCAAGGAGCAGATTCGCATCGCCGCCGGCGAGCGGCTCTCGTTCAAGCAGAGCGACGTCACGTTCACCGGCCACTCGATCGAGTGCCGCATCAACGCGGAAGATCCGGACACCTTCGTGCCGTCGCCTGGCATCATCCACGCGTTCAGCGTCCCTGGCGGCCCTGGCGTCCGTGTCGAAACGTTCGCGCACTCGGAATGCACCGTGTCGCCGTACTACGACTCGATGATCGCCAAAATCATCGTCCACGGCCGCGATCGGCAGGAAGCCATCGCGCGCATGCGGCGCACGCTCGAGATGACGGTCGTCGACGGCATCAAGACCAGCATCCCGATGCATCTGAAGATCCTCGCGGACAAGGATTTCGCCGCCGGCAAGCTGAGCACCTCATTCATGGACCGCTTCGCCGCGCGTCCCGCGTCCGGCAACCGGTTCGCAGAAGCCGTTTGACGTAGCCACGAAGACACGAAAACACGAAGGCGTCACGAAAACGTTTTGTACAGAGGATGCTTCGTGCGTTCTTCGTGATTTCGTGACTTCGTGGCGAAGTCAGTGATTCTTTCTCCGCTCAACGCGATCCTGGACGACGATGCCGCGACGCGCGCGGGATGGAGCGTTCTCGATCTCGGCCGCGCGTTTCTCGACGGCGGCGCCACGTTTCTTCAGCTTCGAGCCAAACAGCGGTCGAGCGCCTGGCTGCTCGAGACGGCCGAGCAGCTCGTGACCATGGCACGGCCGTCGGGTGCACTCGTCGTCGTCAACGACCGCGCCGACATCGCGCGCCTCGCCGACGCCGCGGGCGTGCATGTGGGGCAGGACGATATCGCGCCCGCTGCAGTGCGCCGTCTCATCGGCGCGGATCGCCTCGTCGGTTTTTCGACGCATTCAGTCGCGCAGGTCGACGAAGCCGTCCGGCAGCCGATCGACTACGTCGCGATCGGTCCGGTGTTCGGCACCACCTCGAAAGACACCGGGTACGATGCGATCGGATTGACGTTGGTCCAAGAAGCCGCGGCGCGTGCGCGCGCACGAGGCTTGCCGCTGGTGGCGATCGGCGGCGTCACTATCGAGCGCGCGGCAGACGTGATGCGGGCCGGCGCCAGCTCGGTTGCCGTCATTTCCGACCTGCTGGCGACCGGCGATCCGCGTGCACGCGTGACGCAGTACCTCGACAAGTTGAGGCAGATCCACGGGTTATAATCCGCGCAACATGGCAAATCACCTGTTCGCGAGGAAGCCGCTCAGTGAACTCCTCGAGGAAATGAAGGGCGACGACCGGTTGCGACGCGTGCTCGGACCGGTTCAACTCACTGCACTCGGCGTCGGATGCATCATCGGCGCGGGGATTTTCGTGGCCACCGGCGCCGCCGCGCACAATATCGCGGGCCCCTCGCTGATGCTTTCGTACGTCGTCGCCGGGACGACCTGCATTTTCGCAGCGCTTTGCTATGCGGAGTTCGCGTCGATGGCGCCGGTTGCCGGTTCTGCGTACACGTACGCGTACGCCACGCTCGGCGAACTCTTTGCCTGGATCATCGGCTGGGATTTGATTCTCGAATACGCGGTTGGCGCCGCGACGGTTGCGAACGGCTGGTCGGGGTATTTCCAGAGCGTCATCGCGAAATTCGGGCTGCATTTCCCCGAGGCGCTTGCCGGTCCGCCGATCGTCTATAAGACAGGCGAATTCGTCCATACGGCCGGCGTCATCAACCTACCGGCCGTGCTGATCGTCACGATCGTGACGATCGTCCTCGTGAAAGGCATTCAGGAGAGCGCCGGTTTCAACACGTTGATGGTGTTCCTGAAGCTCGCGGCGGTGCTGTTCGTGATCCTGGTCGGCGCGTTCTACGTGAATCCGCAGAATTGGCACCCGTTCGCCCCGTACGGCATGAGCGGTGTGAGCTTCTTCGGCTACACCATCGCAGGGCAGACCGACGCCGGAGGGGCGCCGGTCGGCATGCTTGCCGGTGCCGCGATCATTTTCTTTGCGTACATCGGATTCGACTCCGTCTCGACGCACGCGGAAGAGGCGAAACGGCCGAGCCGCGACGTGCCGATCGGCATCATCGCATCGCTCGTGATTTGCACGGTTCTCTACATCGCCGTCGTCGCCGTCCTCACCGGAATGGTGCCCTTCGACAAGCTGAGCGTCGACGCGGGCGTGTCCGACGCGTTCAAGCAGGCCGGCTTGCCCTGGGCGGAGCTGATCATCGCGGCGGCGGGCGTCGCCGGCATCACATCCGTGCTGCTGGTGCTGATGCTTTCGGCGCCGCGTGTGTTCCTCGCGATGGCGCGCGACGGCATGGTACCGCGGAGCTTTTTCGCCGACGTCCATCCTCGTTTCAGAACCCCGTGGCGTTCGACGATTCTGATTGGCGTCTTCGTGGCGGCAATGACGGGCTTTCTGCCGCTCGACGCGCTGTTGCACCTGACCAACATCGGCACGCTGCTCGCCTTCGTGATTGTGTGCGCCGCTGTCCTCATCATGCGGAAGACGAACCCGAACGCCGAGCGCCCGTTCCGGACGCCGTTCTATCCGTTCGTGCCAATCCTCGGCATCATCACGTGCCTCCTGTTGATGTTCTCGCTGCCGGCGGCAAACTGGTACCGGCTGATCGCATGGATGGCGATCGGTCTGGTCGTGTACTTCAGCTACGGTTACCGGCACAGCCTGTTGGCCATCCGGATGAAGCAGGCGGCAGCGGCCGGAGGCAGCGCCCGGCGCCGGTAAACCAGAACGTGGCGTGATCAATCGGCGGCGGCGACAAACTCGTAGTCCTCGGCCGGCCCGATTCGCTGAAACGGCTCGAAACGGAGGCAGGAGGACATGCCCGCTCGCTTGCTTGATGGTGTTGCGATTGGCAACCAGATCCGCGCTGAAGTCGCTCCCGCGGTCGCGGAATTCACGAAGAAGGCAGGACGTCCGCCGGGGCTCGGGATCGTGCTCGTCGGCGAGAATCCGGCGTCTGAAGTCTATGTCCGCAACAAACTGAAATCGGCCGGGGAGACGGGCATGTTCGCGGAGTTGATCCGCCTGCCCGGGTCGGCGTCGCTCGACGAGCTGCTCGCGGTTGTCGACAGGCTCAATCGCAGCGACAAGCACGACGGCATCCTCGTGCAATCGCCGCTGCCCGACGCCATGGGCCACGACGCCGAGCGCCGCGTGTTCGACGCCGTCCGGGCCGACAAGGACGTCGACGGCTTTCATCCGACCAACGTCGGCTACCTGGCGCAGAACCGCGCGACGCTCGTCGCGTGCACGCCGTCGGGCGTGATCGAAATCCTGGAGCGGTCGAATATCCCCATCGCCGGCGCGCGTGCCGTCGTCATCGGACGCAGCGACATCGTCGGCAAGCCGATGGCCCTGCTGCTCCTGCATCGTCACGCGACCGTGACCATCGCGCATTCGAAGACGAAAGATCTGCAGAAGCTCGCCGCAGAAGCCGACATCCTCGTGGCGGCAATCGGCCGGCCTGGATTCGTGACGAAGTCGTTCGTGCGACCCGGAGCGACGGTCATCGACGTCGGCATCAACCGGCTCGACTCGAAAGCCGCGGTGGAGAAGATGTTCCCGGGCGACGCGTCGCGCCTGGCCACGCTCGAAAAGCGCGGCGGCGTCATCGTTGGCGACGTGCATCCGGATGTTGCCGAGGTCGCGGGGGCGTTGACGCCGGTCCCTGGCGGGGTTGGTCCCCTGACGATTGCGTTGTTGCTCAGAAACACGTTAAGGGCTGCACAAGCGAGGACGGGACGGGCTGGATAGCCTGGACGGTTTACAGATGTAGCGCAGGCCTTTAGGCCTGCAACGCAAGTGAAAAAGTCGATCAGATGCTTCGAGTAGCGCTTACGGGCGGCGCGGCAACCGGCAAAAGCTACGTGCTTGATCAGTTTCGCCGCGCGCAAGTTCCTTGCCTCGTCGCCGACGATCTCGCGCATGGCGTCACCGCCGCTGGAACTGAAGCGACTGCGGCAATCGCCGCGCGGTTCGGCGCCGACGTGATTGCTGCCGACGGATCCGTCGACCGGTCGTCGCTCGGCGCGATCGTGTTCGCCGACCCGGCCGCCCGTCGCGACCTCGAAGCCATCGTGCACCCTGCCGTCTACCGCGCAATCCAAGTGGGCCTCCGCGCGTTCGAGAAGTCGGGCGATCCGTTGGCGGTCGTGGAAATCCCGCTGCTCTACGAGAGCGGCCACGCCGGCGACTTCGACCGGGTCATTGTCACCGTGTGCTCGGACGAGAGGCAGCTCAGCCGGCTCATGGGCCGCGGGCTGACCGAGGCGCGCGCGCGACAGGTGATAGCGGCCCAGAAGCCGACCCAGGAAAAGGCCGCCCTGGCCGACTTCGTCGTCCGGACCGACGGGGAGAAATCCGAGACAGACGTGCAGGTTCGCGACATCCTCAGCCGGCTGCGTTAACAAGTCCGCTCTCATTACGTCCTTCCTACAGACCGCGATGCCGCCGAGCGTGCTGGATTCGGCCCAGATCGACATTGCCCGGCTTGTGCGGGACGCCCAGCGCGGCGATCGCGCCGCATTTGCCGATCTCTACCAGCGCTTCGCGCGCATGGTGCACGGGATCGTCCTTGCGAGGACCGTTCGAACCGAGGTGGACGACGTGGTGCAAGACGTGTTCGTGACGGCGCTGGAACGGCTGGCCGACTTGCGGGAACCCGCGGCGTTTGGCGGCTGGCTGGCGACGATCGCGAGGCATCGTGCGACGGATTACCGCAGGCGGACGCCGATCACCGAGTCGCTGGTAGACGACGTGGCCGCGCCTCGGGATCCAGACAATCTGCAGGCGCGGGTCATTCTGGACGCCGTGCGAGCGCTTCCGGACGCGTATCGAGAGACGCTGATCCTGCGCCTGGTCGAAGGGATGACCGGCGCCGAAATCGCCGATCGTACCGGGCTGACCGCCGCATCGGTGCGCGTCAACCTGCATCGAGGGATGAAGCTGCTTCGCGAGAAGCTGACATGAGCGATTACCTCTGGGACAAGGACGGCGATCCCGATCCCGAGATCGCGCGGCTCGAGCGCCTGCTCGGCCGATTCGCGCAGCCGTCGTCATTGCGGTTCGAGTTGCACCCGTCGGTCCGGCAATCGCGAGGCTCGCGTTGGTTCGGCGCCGCGCTGCTCGCGGCAAGCCTCGCGATCGTCGTCGGCGGAGTCACCTTCGCCCTGCGCTTCCGACCGTCGGTGCCCGGATGGACAGTGACGATAGCGGATCGCCAGTCGACGCTCGCGGTCGGCAACTGGCTGGAAACGGGAAAGGACGAGCGCGCGACGTTCAACGTCGCGAACATCGGCCAGGTGACGATCGAGCCGAACACCCGGCTGCGGCTGCTCGACACACGCGCGGGCGCTCACCGTGTCGCGCTCGCGCACGGCACGATGCGCGCGACGATCTGGGCGCCGCCGAATCAGTTCTTCGTCGAGACGCCGTCGACGCTGGCCGTCGATCTCGGCTGCGCCTACACGCTGACGATGGACGAAGAGGGCGCGGGTCTCGTGAACGTGCTCGTCGGCTGGGTCGGATTCAAGTGGCGCGATCGCGAGTCATTCATTCCGGCAGGCTCGTCGTGTCCAACGCGAGCGCGGTTCGGACCTGGGACGCCGTACAACGATCGAGTGTCTCCCGAGTACCGCGAAGCGCTCGCGACGATCGACTTCACGCCAGACTCGCCGGACTTCGTGAAGTCGGCGCAACCACCGGACACCTCGATGGCGCTCGCGCTCGTTCTGAATCAATCGACCGAGCGCGACGAGGTCACCTTGTGGCACCTGCTCTCGCGCGTGCCGCCCGGCCAGCGCGACCGCGTGTTCGATCGCCTCGCGGCCTTCGCCGCGCCGCCGGCCGGCGTCACCCGCGAGGGCATCCGCGACGGCAACAGACAGATGCTGGACGCGTGGTGGGACGCGTTGGGCTTGGGTTCGACATCACTTTGGAGAACGTGGAGTCAACAGTGGAAAGACACCACCGCAGATAGGAGATAGCCATGCGCAAAACACTGACTGCGTCGATCGTTCTGGCCGTGCTTGCTCTTGCCATCCCGGCGCTCGCGGGACCGCCGTTCGTCTGTCACCCGTTCGAGATCGGCACGGCGAAATCACTCCCGTCCGATCCGAACAGCTGGATCGCCATACGCACCGACTACGACATTCACCGTGTCGTTGCGGACACCGACGCGCTGCTGACGCCGTCGACGCCGACGCTGGTCCGCATGGAGACGCTCCGGCGCGCAGCCCTCTACGCGTCGCTCGATCGAGCCATTGCCGAACAGCTCATCGCAACCATGATGGCCCGTGTTCAGAAGGCGGAACAAAGCGGGCAGTCGATGGCGGTGGCGCTATTCGACGCCGGCTACGTCGTCGAAGCGCTCAGCGAAATCGAACAGTTCGGGAACCACATGAAAGAGTTCGCTGGACGGGAGAAGCTGCTTGCGGGGCTTACCCGTCCATATGACGGCCGCGCACTGATCCAGAAGAGCCTCGCCTTGCGCCCGGGCGACGCGTCGATCGAGTTCGCCCTCACGTTGCTGTTGTCGTCGAAGGAGAAAGACAGGGAGATGCATCTTCGCAAGGCGCGCGCCGGCGCGAACGACGACGGCCTGCTGGCCAGCAACCTCGCGAAGCTTCAACTTCAATAAGTCTGGAGGTTGTCATGAAGCGCACCATCGTCGTCGCCGGGATGCTTGTGGCGATCGCTGCGGCGAACGTGGGCGCCGGCTATGCGCCCCTCCTGTTCACCGTGCTCGACATCGATTCGGCGACGTCGCTTCCGTGGAATTCGCCGCGGAACTACCTCGGCATCGTCGAAGGCTACGACGTGCATCACCTGGTGGCGGATACAGAGCGCCTGCTGAAGCAGCCGATGCCGACGATCGTACGAATGGAAACGCTGCGGCGGGCGGCCGTCTACGCGTCACGCGACGGGCAGGCGGCCGAACAACTCGTGGCGTTCGTCGTCGGGAAGGTGAGCGTGCTTCCGGTGCCGGGCCCACCCGATCCGATGGCGCTCTTCGACGCGGGCTATGTCCTCGAAGTGCTGCAGGAACTGCAGCACTTCGAGGAAGGCACCAAGTTTTTCTGGCAACGAGATCCCGCGGTTGTCCGCGTCACCAGGCCCTACGACGGATGGGCGCTGCTCAAGCAGAGCGCCGCGCTGCGGCCGGACGATCCGTCGATTCAGTTCACGCTCGGGCTGATGTTGCCCCGGGAGGCGGCTGAGCCGTACTTCCGCAGAGCGCGTGAGGGCGCTCGGACCGACGCGCTGCTCGCAAACAACCTCGCGCGACTGCAACTACTTCAATAGGTTCGAATGGTTCGAGGGGTTCGAGAGGTTCACAGAAGGTTCAAGAGGCTCGAACCTCTCGAACCTCTTGAACGACTGTGTCGAGTCTAGACTTCCACCTCGGTGGGATCCTGCGCGGGCGCGATGCGCTCCTCGACGAACGTGTTCCAGTCGTGGCAGTGCGGACATTGCCAGAGCAACTCGGTGCTGCGGTAGCGGCACCGAAGGCAGACGTGCGGGTCGAGGTAGAAGACGGCATGCTCCGTCAGGTCGCTGTAATGGTCGACCAGTGACGAGGGGTATCGCAACTGGCCCAGCGCGCGCCAGATGGCCTGATGGATGCTGAGCGCGTGAGGATTCTGTACGAGCGCGGCGAAGAGCAGCTCGAGCGCGTCCTGTGGATGTCCTCCAGCGGCGAGATGCCGCGACAACGCGAGACGCGCGCGCCAATCCTGCGGAGTCTCGTCGATCAGCCGGCGGCAGAGATTCGTGAAGCGCTCGGGCGAACCGGCGCTGACCGCGATCTTCTCGAGTCTGTCGAACGCGAGGTACGCGCGGTCGGGGGCGACGTTGACCACCCGCTCCCAAATCTCCACGGCTTCCTGATTCTTGCCCTGCGCGACGCGGACGTCGCCGAGATTGAGGTACGCAGGCACGGCTCTCGCATCGAGACCGATCGCGCCTTCGAAACGGCGGGTCGCCTCCGTATAATCCTTGCGCCGCAGCGCCTCGAGTCCGATCTCGTTCTCCAGAAACGCGAGAATCGACTCATTCTTCGACTCGGTGTGCGTCAACTTCGAAAGACGCTGCCGCGTGTCGTACGCGTCGTTCCACTGGTGCTGCTCCTCGTGAAGCTTCTGCAGGTTCACCAGCGCGTAGCCGTTGTTCGGATCGAGCCGCAGGACTTCGTTGAAGGCTTCGAGCGCGCGGTCGACGAACCCGCCGCGTTTGTAGTCGAGGCCGATGCAGAGCAGCACGTACGCGTGCTCGATTTTCGTGAGGCTCGGCCGCTGCAGCAGTGCCTGGTGCACCGTGATGGCCTTCCCGACCTGTCCCTTCTCGCGATAAAGGTTGCCGAGAATCATGTGAACTTCGAGGGCGTCCGCGTCGAGGCTGGCTGCTTTCGCAAGCTCCTCGATGGCAAGGTCGATTTGATTGCTGACCAGAAAGTTCAACCCGAGGATGTAGTGCGGCGACTGCCGCGCCCGGCGGCGATCGATCCACTTGCCGTCTTTCAGCTTGTAGCGCTCCCAGGCTTTGCCCACGGCGAGGCCGACGAGCAGAGCGATGAGCGTCGCCAGCAGCAGCGCGTAGTTGCTCACGACCCGGCCTCGGTTTCGTAGGCCGTCACCAGGGAATCCCACTGTCCCTGCGCGCGAAGAATCAGCTCGACGAGTTCGCGCACCGCCCCCTCGCCGCCAGGGCAGCCGCTCACAAAATCCACGCGGGGGCGCACTTCGGCCACCGCGTTCGACGGCGCCGCAGACAGGCCGACGCGCCCCAGCACCGCGAGGTCGACGATGTCGTCGCCCATGTACGCGACCTCCTCGTCGGACAACACCATGTCGCCCACAATCTGATCGTAGGTCGCAAGCTTGCTCGCCACGCCTTGGTGAATCAGCGTAATCCCGAGCTGCGCCGCGCGCTGGGCGGTGGTCGGCGAATTCCGCGCAGACAGCAGCCCGACGATAATCCCCGCACGCTGCGCCCACACCAGCGCGATGCCGTCGCGGATGTGAAAACGCTTGCTCTCCGATCCGTCGCCGTAAATGACGACGGCGCCGTCCGTGAGGACGCCGTCGACGTCCAGCAGAATCAATTTGACCTTGGCGGCTTTCGTCGCAAGGTTCCGGGTTCCATGTTCCTGGTTCAACGTTCGTGGTTCCGGGTTCGAAGTTCCAAGAGTTCTTAGTTCTAACTTCTAACTTCTAACTTCTAACTTCAGATCATCTCCGTGCGCCATAAATCGTGCAGGTGCACGACGCCGGCGACATGGTGCGACTCGCGCTCGACGACGATGAGCGACGTGACGTGGCGTGTCTCCATGACGTTGAGCGCCTCGGCGGCCAAGGTGGTTCGCGCCACAGCGATCGGCCCGCGTGTCATGACGTCCGCTGCGGTGAGGCCGCGTACGTCGATACCCTTTTCGATCTGGCGCCTGAGATCGCCGTCCGTGATCACGCCGACGAGCGCCCCTGACGCGTCGACCACGCACGTCATGCCGAATGTCTTCCGCGTCATTTCGGCGATGGCCTCGGGCATCATCGTCGTCGTCCTGACGACGGGGCAGTCCGCGCCCGTATGCATCAGCGACTCGACGCGCAACAAGCTCTTGCCGAGCGTGCCGCCGGGATGCAGGTTCGCGAAGTCTTCCTGCTTGAACCCCTTCTCGACCAGCAGCGTCATCGCCAGCGCGTCGCCGATGGCGAGCGCGGCGGTGGTGCTCGCTGTCGGCACGAGGTTCATCGGGCACGCTTCTTCCGTGACGCCGCAATCGAGGCAGACATCGGCCGCCTGTCCAACCGTCGATCGCCGTGAGCCGGTAATGGCGATGAGTTTGGCTCCAAGCCGGCGGATGAACTCCAGCAGGCGGACGATCTCGTCGGTTTCGCCGCTGTACGACAGCGCGACGACGACGTCGTCGGTCTTGATGATGCCGAGGTCGCCGTGAATCGCGTCGGCCGGATGGAGAAAGTGCGCCGGTGTGCCCGTGCTCGAGAGCGTCGCCGCAATCTTCTGGCAGATGATGCCCGACTTGCCCATGCCGGTGAGGATGACGCGGCCGCGGCAATCTCGCAGAAGTTCGACGGCGCGATCGAACCGCTCGTCGAGTCGGTCGGCAAGCGCCAGGACGGCCGCGGCTTCGGTCTGCAGAACCTTGCGGGCGAGCGCGCGATCAATCATGAGCACGGCCGGCGTTCATCACCGGCGCCGGTTGCTTGACGATGGCGTCGATGGCGACGAGACGGCGGAGCAGCGGCTCCAGAAGGTCGAGTTTGAGCGCGTTTTGCGCGTCGCTCTTTGCCTTCGCGGGGTTGTCGTGGACCTCGAGAAACACGCCGTCGACGACGGCCGCCACGCCGGCGGACGCAAGCGTCTCGATGTACTCGGCCTGACCGGCTGTGACACCGTCGCCGCCGCCGGGAAGCTGAAGACTGTGCGTGACGTCGAACACGACGGGAATGCCCGTGGCCCGCATCATCGGGAACGCGCGCATGTCGACGACGAGATTGTGGTACCCGAAGCTGGTGCCCCGTTCGGTGACGAACACTTTGGGGTTGCCGGCATCGACGACCTTCGCCACCGCGTGCCGCACATCGTCGGGCGCGAGGAACTGTCCCTTCTTGATGTTGACGGCGCGGCCGGTTTTCGCCGCGGCGATCAGCAGGTCGGTCTGACGGCAGAGAAACGCGGGAATCTGCAGCACGTCGGCGACGTCGGCCGCGGCCGCCGCCTGCGAGGGCTCGTGAATGTCGGTGAGAATCGGCACGCCCGACTTCGCCTTGATCGACGCGAGCACGCGCAGCCCCTCGGCCAGGCCGGGGCCGCGGAACGACCGTCCGGACGTGCGATTCGCTTTGTCGAACGAGGCTTTGAAGATGTAGGGCACGTTCACGCGGCGGGCGATCTCTGAAATGGCCCCCGCCATGTGGTGCGCGTGCGCGTCGCTCTCGATGACGCACGGCCCCGCGATCAGCGTGAACGGGCTCGCGCCGCCCCCGAGCGAGATGTCGCCGATTTGGACCGGGTGCATCGGGAGCTAATTATAGAGGTCTGATAACTGAGAAAGCCACGAAGTCACGAAAACACGAAGGCCCCACGAAGAACGTTTTGTACAAATCTAACTTCGTGCGTCTTCGTGACCTTCGTGTCTTCGCGGCCCTCTTTATGCGACGGATTCGGCCGCCGTCCGGTGCGCCGTCTTGTGCCGGTAGCTCGCCTCCACGAAGCTCGCGAACAGCGGATGCGGCCGCGTGGGCTTCGACTTGAACTCCGGATGGAACTGCACGGCGATGTACCACGGATGGCCGGGCACTTCGGCGATCTCGACGAACTTGCCATCCGGCGAGCGGCCCGAGATCTTCATGCCTTTTTCGAGCAGCGCAGGTTCGTAGAGGCAGTTGAATTCGTACCGATGGCGATGGCGTTCGTGAATGAGCCGCGCGGCGTACACTCGCTCAGCGAGCGATCCCGGCGTGAGCTGACAGGGGTATTCGCCGAGGCGCATCGTGCCGCCGAGGTCGTCGACGCCGAGCAGGTCGCGCAGTTTGTAGATCACTTTCGTCGGCGTGTCGGGATTGCATTCAGTCGAGTCGGCGTCCTTCAGGCCCGCGACGTTGCGGGCGTATTCCACCGTCGCCCATTGAAATCCGTAGCAGATGCCGAAGTACGGAATCTTCCGCTCGCGGGCAAGTTCGGCGGCCTTCATCATCCCGCGCGTGCCGCGATTCCCGAACCCTCCCGGCACCAGAATCCCATCGGCCGAATCGAGCAGCGCCGCGCCGTTCGGCTCTTCGAGCGACTCGGCTTCAATCCACTTGATGTTCACCTTGAGCCGGTGCGGAAAGCCGCCGTGATAGAGCGCTTCGTTCAGGCTCTTGTACGAGTCCTCGTAGCCGACGTACTTGCCGACGACGTGGATGGTGATTTCGTCGACGGGATGCTTGACGCGATCGACGAGGTCCTCCCACTGCTGCATCCGCCGTTCGGTCATCGGCAGGTGGAGGTACTTCAGCACGATGCGGTCGAGACCTTCCGCGGCGAGCACCAGCGGCACTTCGTAGATCGTCGAGACATCTTTGGCGGTGATCACGGCTTCTTCGTCGACGTCGCAGAACAGCGCGATCTTCCGCTTGATGTCCGGGTCGAGGAAGCGGTCGGTGCGGCAGAGCAGGATGTCGGGCTGAATGCCGATGGACCGCAGATCGCGGACGCTGTGCTGCGTCGGCTTGGTCTTGAGCTCGCCGGCGGCGCCGATGTACGGCACCAGCGTGAGGTGAACGTACAGCGTGTTGTCGCGGCCGACGTCCTGCCGGAACTGACGGATGGCTTCGAGAAACGGCAGGCTCTCGATGTCGCCCACCGTGCCGCCGATTTCCACGAGCACGACGTCGACGTCCTGGCCGACCTTGCGGATGGCGTCTTTGATCTCGTTCGTGATGTGCGGAATGACCTGCACAGTGCGCCCGAGATAGTCGCCGCGACGCTCTTTCTGGATGACGCTCGAGTAGATTTTGCCGGTCGTCCAGTTCGAGTCCTTCGTCGTCAGCGTGCTGGTAAACCGTTCGTAGTGGCCAAGGTCGAGATCTGTCTCGCCGCCGTCGTCGGTGACGTAGACCTCGCCGTGCTGGTAGGGGCTCATCGTCCCCGGGTCGACATTTATATAAGGATCGAACTTCTGCATGGTTACGCGGTAGCCATGCCCTTCGAGCAGACACCCGATCGACGCTGCCGCGAGCCCCTTGCCGAGCGACGACACCACACCGCCAGTCACGAAGATGTACTTGGTCTGCCGTCCGTCCATTAGCTCCACCTACGAAGTTGGCGCCGAGAGCAAACGGCGCACTTGTTCCAGATCCTCGGGCGTATCCACGCTGATTGAGTCGTACTGGGTCTCGATGGCCTTGATGCGGATGCCGTGCTCGAGCGCCCGCAGTTGTTCGAGCGATTCGGCCCGTTCGAGGGGCGTCGCCTCCAGGCTGGCCAGCACGAGCAGGATGTTACGGCGATAGGCGTACAGGCCGATATGTCTATAGAGCGGAGGCCAGCCGCCTCGCGGATCCCTGATGTGCGGGATGGGCGCCCGCGAGAAGTAGAGCGCGAAGCCCCCGCGATCGACGACCACTTTTACGACGTTGTTGTCGATCAGCTCCGCCGGCTCAACGATGCGCTTGTAGAGCGTCGTCATCTGAATCGACGGGTCGGCCAGCATCGGCGCGACGACCTGGTCGATGGCGCGCGGATCGATCAACGGCTCGTCGCCCTGCACGTTGACCACGATGTCGACGTCCATGCCGGCGACGATCTCGGCAAGACGATCCGTGCCGGAGCGATGGGTGGCTTTGGTGAGGCGGACGCGGCCGCCGAATTCGTTCACGCGCGTCGCGATGCGCAGGTCGTCGGTCGCCACGATGACTTCGGCGACAGACGCCGCGGCCGACGCGCGGCGATAGACGTGCTCGATCATCGGGCGGCCGGCGATGTCCGCGAGCGGCTTACCGGGGAATCGTGTAGAGGCGAAACGAGCCGGGATGAAGGCGACGACCTGGAGCGGAAACTTGATATCGACCGTAGAGCCAGTCGACGAGGGGTGCACGACGAATCATAACATACCCGTGCGATCGTCGTGCTACGATCGCGCGGTCACGAAGGGCACGACGTGTTGATCACGAAGCGCACTGTCTTGTTTGTGCTCGCACTTGGCGCGCTCGCGGCGTGGATCGCGGCGGCGTCGACATCCGGCGTGCGTCCGGCGCGGCCGATCGTCCCCGGGCCGGCGTCCATCGACGTGCGCGGCGCCGCACTCGCGGCAGAAATCGAGCGCCTGCACGATCACCTCCGGCCGACCGCCACACCACAACACAATCGCAATTTGTTTCAGTTCGCGCCGCGCGTGCCGGCGGCTGCCGCTGTCGTCGCGCCCGTCGCGCTCCAACCGCCTCCGGCCCCAGTCGCAGTTGAACCGCCGTTCAAATTGATCGGAATCGCGGAGGATGCCGGCACGCGGACGGCGATTCTCAGTTCGCCGGCGCAATTGCTGATGGTGAAAGAAGGGGATGCCGTCGCGTCGAAGTATCGCGTGGCCGCCATTTCGGCCGACGCAATCGAGCTGAGGGATTCAGCGGACGGTTCCGTTCTGCGACTTGCCTTAAAGTAGTGTCCGGCGTCAGCCGGACGTCCGTCTACCGTGATCACAATCATCATCAATCCCATCTCCGGAGGGGTCTCTCCGGACGCGGCGCGCGCGCGCGCCGAACTCGCCTCGGCCATCGTCGATCGGCACGGCGACCCCGCCGAAGTGTTCGTCACCGAACGCGGAGGACACGCACGTGAGCTGACGAAGGCGGCCGTCGCTCGCGGCACGCGCCTCGTGATGGCATGGGGCGGCGACGGCACGATCAACGAGGTCGCCTCGACGCTGGCGTTTGGCGAAGTGCCGCTCGGCATCGTGCCGGCAGGTTCAGGCAACGGCCTCGCGCGGCAACTGTCGATCAACCCGAAACCGGACGAAGCCATCCGGCACGCCATCGCGACGGAACCGCGGCGCATCGACCTTGGCGAAATCGACAACCGGCTGTTCGTCAATTTGGCCGGCATCGGGCTCGACGCGCACGTCGCGGCGAAGTTTGCCGAGGCGTCCAATCGCCGCCGTGGTTTCGCCTCGTACGCCTCGATCGCGGCTCGAGCCCTGATGTCGTACGAGCCGGCCACCTACGTCATTCGCACGGATTCGGAGGAGCAACCGTGCGCGCCGGTCCGCGCGGTGTTGATTACCGTCGCAAATTCGTCCGAATTCGGCAACGGCGCGATCATCGCGCCCGGCGCGAAGATCGATGACGGTCTGCTCGATTTGGTCGTGATTGCGGAGCACTCGCGGCTCAACACCATCGTCCAGTTGCCGCGGCTGTTTCGGGGCACCGTCGATCGCGCGAAGGGGTGTTCAACCCGTCGCATTACGCGCGCGACAATCGAGAGCGATCGGCCGATGGTGTATCACGTCGACGGCGAGCCGGTTCAGGGTGGGATGAGCCTGAGAGTTCGCATTCATCCTGGCGCACTGTATGTAGCCGTGTAGTGGGGCGGGAGAGGCGGGATGGGCAGGATAGGCGGGAAGGTCCATCAGACTGCGAGCCAGGCGATTGCACCCACCAGCCAGCGGAGCTCCGACGCCGCTGATGTCTTCTCGAGTTCGCCCAGAAGTTGGTCGTTGAGATACCGTCGCGCAAATCCCTCGACGATGTTTGCAGGAACTGAGTACGCTGCTCTTCTTAACTGCGTTCCGAGCTCGAATTTCTCAAAGGATGGAAACTGCTCGCGCGTTAGAACGTGTAACTTGAGGATGCGAAGCGTCCCCGTCTTTCACCATCCCGCCCCTCCTGCCTTTCCCGCCCATCCAGCCACCGTTCAGAGTCGCACCACCCAAGCTTCCCGCACATTCGCGGCGCCGCGAATTGCGGCCACCGCGGCTTCGAGCGCTTCCGGCGGACTCTTCTCCGCGTCCACGTTGACCACGCCGATCGCGTGCGATCCTTCGCGTCCGAGCGCGAAGCTCGCGATGTTGACGCCGTGCCTGCCGAGAATGGTGCCGACCTCGCCGATGACGCCAGGTTGATCGTCGTTCGCGATCACGAGAAGGGTGCCGGTCAACGGCGCTTCGACGCTGACGCCGCGGACCGAGATGAGCCTCGGGATGTTGGGCTCGAAGACGGTGCCCTCCACCCATCGTTCGCCGTCGCTCGTGATCAACTTCAGGCCGATCAGGCTAGTCAGGTGCCGCGCCCGTGCGCTTCGCGATTCGACCACCTCGATGCCGCGGCCGCGGGCCACCGTTCGCGCGTTCACGATCGTGACCTCGTTGTCGGAGAGCATCGGCGTGAGGACGCCGACCGTGGCGCTGGCCGTCAGGATGTCGACGGCGTGGCCTTCCGCCAGCTCGCCGTAGTAACGCACGTGAATCTCCTCGACGCGCGCGACGCCCATTTGCACCGCCAGCGCGCCGAGATGGTTGGCCAGCTTGATCCACGGCTGCAGCCGCTGCATTTCCTCAGGATGAATCGACGGGAAGTTCACCGCGTTGCGGACGACGCCGTCGCGCAGGAAATTGCGGACCGTCTTCGCCGTTTCGATGCCAACCAGTTCCTGCGCCTCTTCCGTCGACGCGGCGATGTGCGGCGTCGCGATGACCTGCGGCAGTTGGGCGAGAGACCAATCCGACGGTGGCTCATCTTCGAACACGTCGAGGCCCGCTCCGGCGACGATGCCCGCTTCAATCGCGCGTTTGAGCGCGGCCTCGTCGACCAGCTCGCCACGCGCCGTGTTGATGAGTCGGAGACCAGGCTTGCACGTCGCGAACCGCCGATCGTCGAACAGATGCCGTGTTTCTTTCGTGGCCGGCAGATGCAGGGAGATGTAGTCGGCGGTCGCGCACAACTCATCGAGCGAGACGAGATGCACCCCCGATCGCGCGGCGAGATCGGCGGAGATGAACGGGTCGTGTGTGATGAGGTGCATGCCGAACGCGCGCGCGCGCTGCGCGACTTCCTGGCCGATGCGGCCGAAGCCGGCGATGCCGAGGGTTTTCCCGCGGATTTCCGTGCCGAGTAGGTTTTTCTTGTCCCACTTGCCGGCTTTCATCGCCTTGTCCGCGGCCGGCACTCCTCTTGCCAGCGCCAGCATCAGCGCGCACGCATGTTCGGCGACGCTGATGCTGCTCGCGCCGGCCGCGTTGACCACGAGAATGCCGCGGGCGCTTGCGGCGTCGACGTCCACGTTGTCGACGCCGACGCCGGCACGCGCGATGATCCGCAGCTTCGGCGCCGCGGCAATCAGCGCCGCGTCAACCTTCGTCGCGCTTCTGACGAGAATTGCGTCCACATCGGCAAGATCGGCGGCAAGGTCTTTCGGCGATCGGCCCGCACGCGAGTCGACAACCCAGCCGTCAGTTTGGAGCACACCCAGCGCCGACGGGGGCAGCGAGTCGGCGACGATGATTTTCATTGGAGGGGAAAGTATAATCGCAAGGTTTTGACCACCGCCGGGGACGCACACTGGAGTGTGGGAAAGCCAACGTGCCCTGCGGTGGTGCAATTCGCTAAAACATTCCGATTGCAACGTAACGGAGCGGTAACTGGAGGAGCTTTTCCACAGACTTTTCCACAACTTCTGTTGAACCGCTCCACACCGTCCGAAGGGACCTGACCTAATCGAAGCTTATGTCCACGACTCTCAAACCGCCGGCCGACGGCGCGCCGATCACACGAAAGAACGGACAACTGAACGTTCCCGACAATCCAATCATCCCGTTCATCGAGGGCGATGGCACGGGTCCCGACATCTGGCGTGCCAGCGTGCGCGTGATGGATGCCGCCGTCGCGAAAGCGTACGGCGGAAAAAAGAAGATCGCGTGGATGGAAGTCTTCGCGGGCGAAAAGAGCTTCAAGCAGTCGAACAGCTGGCTGCCTGATGAAACCGTCGAAGCGTTTCGCGAGTATCTCGTCGGCATCAAAGGGCCGTTGACGACGCCGGTCGGCGGCGGCATTCGGTCGTTGAACGTCGCGCTGCGGCAGTTGCTGGATTTGTTCGTCTGTTTGCGGCCGGTGCGCTGGTATCGCGGTGTGCCGTCGCCGATCAAGCACCCGGAGAAGGTCGACATGGTGATCTTCCGGGAAAACATCGAAGACATCTACGCGGGTATCGAGTACGTCGCCGGATCGCCGGAAGCGCAAAGGGTGCTCGATTTTCTCGAGAAGGAATTCCCGAAAGACTTCCGCAAGATTCGGTTCGGCAGCGAAGGGGCGGGCCGCACCTGGCAGGCGCAGCTCGAGGCCATCGGCGCGCCGCCGCGTGACACGCCCGTTCAAGTCGGCATCGGCATCAAGCCGATGAGCTGGCTCGGGAGCGAGCGCTTGATCCACAGCGCGATCAGCTACGGTGTCCGCTACAAGCGCAAGAGCGTCACGCTCGTGCACAAGGGCAACATCATGAAGTTCACGGAGGGCGCCTTCCGTGATTGGGGCTACAAGATCGCGAAAGAGCAGTTCGGCGCGGTCGAAATCGACGGCGGCCCGTGGTGCCGAATTCCCGACGGCAAGCCCGGCGCCGGTCTCGTGATCAAAGACGCGATCGCCGACATCACGCTGCAGCAGGTGCTCACGCGGCCGGACGAATTCGACGTCATCGCGACGCCGAACTTGAACGGCGACTATCTGTCGGACGCGCTGGCCGCGCAGGTCGGCGGCATCGGCATCGCCCCGGGCGGCAACATCAACTACGTCACCGGACACGCTGTCTTCGAAGCCACGCACGGCACCGCCCCGAAGTACACGAACTTGAACAAGGTGAATCCGGGGTCGGTCATCCTGTCGGGCGAGATGATGTTCCGCCATCTCGGATGGAATGAGGCCGCCGACCTGATCGTCAAGGGCATGGACGGCGCGATTTCGACCAAACGCGTCACCTACGACTTCGCGCGCCAAATGGACGGCGCGACGGAGCTGTCGACGTCGGACTTCGGCGACGTCATCATCGCGAAGATGTAACTAGATCAAAGCCACGAAGACACGAAACACACGAAGACGCACGAAGAACATCATGTACAAAACCAACTTCGTGCGTCTTCGTGATCTTCGTGGCTTCGTGGCTACGAGGAGATAAAGATGAATCGCAAAGTGACAGTGGTTGGCGGCGCGGGGAACGTGGGCGCCACGGTGGCCCGCGGCGTGGCCGACAAACAGCTCGCCGACGTCGTCGTCATCGACATCGCGGACAAGAAGGCGGCGGGCGTCGCACTCGACATGCTCGAGGCGTGCCCCGTGTGGGGCAGCGATGCGCGCGTCATCGGCACCGGCGACTACGCCGAAAGCGCCAACTCCGACATCGTCGTCATCACGTCGGGCATGCCACGCAAGCCCGGCATGAGCCGCGACGACCTGCTCAACGTGAACTACAAGATCATGGAGCAGGTGACGTCGCAGGTGGTGAAGTACTCGCCGAACGCGATCATCCTCGTCGTCTCCAATCCGCTCGACGCGATGGCGCAGGCCGTCTACAAGCTGTCGAAGTTCCCCCGGGAGCGCGTCATCGGCATGGCCGGCGTCCTCGACAGCGCGCGGATGCGGTCGTTCATCGCGATGGAGCTGAAGGTGTCCGTCGAGAACATCCACGCGTTCGTCCTCGGCGGGCACGGCGACACGATGGTGCCGCTGCCGCGATATTCGACCGTCGCCGGTGTGCCGATCACGGAACTGATGGACAAGGCGACGATCGACGCGATCAGCGCGCGCACGGCGCGCGGCGGCCTCGAAATCACGGAGCTGGTCGGCACGAGCGCGTGGTACGCGCCGGGAGCGTCGGTGGTCGAGATGGTCGAAACGATCCTGCTCGACAAGCACAAGATCCTCCCGTGTTCGGTGTTTCTGCAGGGCGAGTACGGCGTGAACGGCCTCTACGTCGGCGTGCCGTGCAAGCTTGGCGCGAAGGGCCTCGAGAAAATCATCGAGATCAAACTGACTGTGGAGGAAGACGCTGCGTTCAAGAAGTCAGCCGCGGCGGTCAAAGAGCTGGTGGATGTGATCAAGGTCTAGCCCATTCTGAGGCGGGATAGGCAGGACGGGCGGGGAGGGCAGGAGGGCGAGGACACAGAGGCTCTGCGATCTCTACCATCCGGCCCATCCTGCCCATCCTGCCCATCCGGCCCATCCTGCCTATCCTGCCGAGGGTTCCTCCGGCAGCGAGTACGTGAGCTCATAGCGATGTGCGCCGGACTCGATCGTGATGGTCATCTGTCCCGCGATGCCTTTCAGCTCGCCCGATCCCGAGTCAGGCACAATCGTCACCGTCAATTGCTGCTGGCCGCGCGTCATGGTGCCGGAGTGCTGAAGGAGGAACCCGCCTCGCCGCCCTTTGAGACTGCCGGTGACGCGCTCGATCGCCACGTATCCCGCTGAATTCTTCACGTCGGTCAAGCCCGTGAGCATTTGACCTTTCGCAGTTGCCTCCAGGTCGCCCTGATACTGCTTCTCAATCGACAATCGTCCACGGGTGCCGTCGTCATCGTCGTGCGGCTGTGGCGCAAGCTTGACGTCGAAAGACCCGCTGGCGAGCATCGTCATCGTCGTACTCTAACGCTGTGCCGCGGAATTCGATTGTAAGAACGCGACACGAGGTATTGCAGTGAAGGAATGATACGAACCGAAGCTGGCGCGCCACGAGGAATCCTGCGTCTGAAGGGCGTCGAGGATGATCGAATTCAGTACTCGCGGCGCTTGCCGGCGGCCGAACTGCGATGGTGTATCGAGCATTACTGGCTCATCGACTGGGACCTCACGGGCCAGGAGAGCGCTGAGACGTTGCCCCACCCATCCGTTCACGTCGTCTTCGAAAAGGATAGATCTCGGGTTGTCGGCGTCATTCGCGGGAGATTCACACGAATTCTGGAGGGGACGGGTCGGGTATTCGGCATCAAGTTTCGGCCGGGCGCGTTCTACCCGTTTGTCGGAACCCCGGTTGCCAGATTCACCGACCGCGTGCTCGACGTCGTGGACGTCTTTGGTGAGGCGGGGACGCTGCTCGAAGCGAATCTGCTGACGGAACCCGACGAGCAAGGACGTGTGGACGCGGCGGATCGGTTTCTGCGGGAGCGAGTTCCGGCAGTGGACGACACCGTCGCGCTCATTGCGCGAATCGTCTCACGCGTGATCGACGATCGGGACATCAGGAAAGTGGACGACCTTGTCCCACTGTTTGGAGTGAGCCGCCGCAGTCTGCAGCGCCTTTTTCATCAGTATGTCGGGATCACGCCGAAATGGATGATTCAACGCTATCGACTGCACGACGCGCTCGAGCACATGGCGAGCCGGACCGAGATCGACTGGGCGAAGCTCGCGCTGGATTTGGGATATTGCGACCAGCCGCACTTCATCAAGGATTTCAGGACTGTCGTAGGTTCCACTCCGGGCGAGTACCTCCGAATCCAGCAAACCGCTCTTTCAAGTGCGCCAGGTGCGTTTCAGCGTGATAGCGGAGGTCACCACGATGCACGTCTGCCCAGCACCAAGCGGCCGTTTTGACTCTCACCAGGTCCCTGCAGGTCTCGAGTAGCTGAGCGTTCACGTCGCCAGCGTAGCTACTTGCCGTGTGAGGTGACGTATGCGCGAGATCCCATTCGACAGGACCGGTACACGTCGTCTCGAAATCGATGAACCGTGGTTCGCCATCGACGAGCAGGACGTTGTATGGATGAGGAGAGCCGTGAATCACCACGTGGGTCTCGGCGAAAGACTCGACGTCCAAACGCTTGAAAAGATGATCGAACACCCTGATCAGTAGCTGTCGATCCGTTGCGGGCAACGCCCAGAGTCTCTTGGCATCAACCAAGAGTTCCGAGACAGATCTCAGTTCGGCAACGTACGAGGGAAGCGAGGCCCTCAATTCTGCTGAAATCTGCGCGGAGGTCGCGTGGAGACGTTGCAGCGCCGCCGCTACTCGCTCAGCGGATATGTCGACGTCGGGCGGCTGCGGACAATAACGCCAGAACGTCACCTCGAAGCTGCCTTGCCGATGAACGACTGCCGGGAACTCAGACGCCGGCGGCACCACCGGCGCACCCAGATCGCTCAGCTCCGAAGCAACCGAGACCTCGGTAGAAAAACTGCGTTGGTGCCTGGCTGCGATTTTCGCTACCACTGATGACGGACGCAGCCAAGCCACCACGTTGTTCGTTGAGCGCAGAAGCACAGGTTCCTCAACGCGGAGCCCATACTTCTGTGCGACACAAACGCCGGCTTCAACCGCAGTCACCGGTTTTCCCCCATCCCGCCCATCCCGCCCATCCTGCCCATCCCGCCCATCCTGCCACCATGATCCTCATTTCACGACGACCCTGACACGCGCCAGATTCTGCACGCGCGCGTACGGCGTCTTCGGATCGCCTTCCCGTTGCGACGCGGCAGGCAGCTGGTGGGTGTTCTGGTAGAACCGCCCCAGGAATTGTTCCGCCGGCGGGAAGTAGAACGAGAACCGCGCGTCGGTGCCGTCGAAGTGGCGGGCGTACCGCGCCACTCATCGACGTCGATCACGCCGCGATTGAACCGCGGGTCGACGCACTGGGCGGTGATCTGCATCGGCGCGCCCGCGGTTTTCGCGCTGCAGCTCGGGGTCGCAGCAGAAACACTTGACGTCCGCAGCGCCGCGATCCCACTGACGGCGAGCGCGACGGCGCCGGCGACCGGTGCGAGCGATCTGACGCGTTTGATCCCGTCCATACGTCGTCACCTCATGTCGCGTGGAGGATAACTCACGGGCCGGATCGTCAGCGCGATGACGCTGCCCGGCGGCGCAGCGGGTCTGGACGCGCGAGAAACGCCGTTCGCTACGGATTCTTGAAGCGGACTGGTATGAGTTGCACACAACTTGTCGCCGCAGAGCAACTGTCCGCCGCCGCGGCTCGTATGCTTGCGTATGAAGGGAGTTGAACGTGACTAGAAAAGCGATTCGTCGATACCACATGCTGGTGCGCGTGAGCCGGTTCGGGGCGGAGCACGCGGCGTCGTTTCCGTCAGAGACGGTGGCGCAGCGGTCATTTGCCGCGGTGGCGGAGGCGGCAAGCGCGCTGAAGCAGCACGCGGTCACTCAGGCATCCGCCCGCTCGGAGGGGGGGCTGGCGCACACCAAAGCCGCCGCGCGGACACGGCTGCGCGGATCCCTCCGCATCATCAGCCGCACGGCGCGCGCGTTTGTCCTCGACGCTCCCGGCGTCGTGTGCAAGTTCCGCGTGCCGAAGACGAACGGAGATCACGCGTTGCTGAGCGCGGCGCGCGCGTTTGCCCGGTATGCCCGCGAGCTCGAAACCGCGTTCGTGGAACATGGGCTGTCGCCGGCGTTTCTCGACGATCTGGACGCCGAGGCGACTCGCTTCGAGCAGGCGAGCGGCGACTATAGAGCCGTCAAACTCGCCGGTGTCGGCGCCACCGCGGGCGTGGATGCGGAGCTCGCGCGAGCGTTCGCCGCTATCCGTCGGCTGGACGTGATCGTCGCAAACGTGTTCCGCGACGAGACGCCGGTGCTGGCCATTTGGCAGCAAGCACGGCGTGTCGGCCAGGGACGACGGGCGGCGGCGTCGGAGGGCGCCGTGGCAATCGTGCCGTTGCGTCTGGCAACGAACGTTGCGTGAATTGTGCTTGGCCACGAAGTCACGAAGAACACGAAGGTGCTCGAAGACGTGCACCTTCGTGCCAGTCAGCGCGTCGTCTTGTGCTCAATCAGCTCGATGGCGTTGCCGGCGTTGTCGCTGATGAACGCAAATCGCTCGGTCGGGGCGTCGCGCATGTCGAACGCGATCTGGACCCCTTTGGCTTTCAGTTCCGCAAGAACAGCGGGCAGGTTCTTCACCTCAAAGCCGAAGTGCTTCACGCCATGTGTTCGGAAGTCTTCTGACGGATTCTTCCGTGAGTCGGGCAGCGG
>Ga0097621_100000060_pt1 | contig 56661 bp, 59 predicted proteins | sample KBSMisM72_FD_73165 | JGI IMG/M metagenome (GOLD analysis project Ga0097621, IMG submission 73165) | Miscanthus rhizosphere microbial communities from Kellogg Biological Station, Michigan, USA - KBS Miscanthus M7-2 (version 2) (version 2) | ecosystem: Host-associated > Plants > Roots >... | reverse complement strand
GACCTTGAGTCGCCATTCGCTTGTCGCTCTCGCAAACTCGACGGCACCACTAACTCACCAGAGGAGACTGATCCGAATGGGCACAAGCCACACTCTTTCAGGGAAGCTTAATTACCGCCGAGAAAACATCTCGTCTCCGGTCGAAGCAGAAGTTTTTTCTTGACATCCCTTTTGATAGAACTCATTGACCAGACCAGCGGACTGAGCGTGAACGCTCTTGCAACGTTATCGCGGCACGATTCTTTGCAATTCTTGGTCCCAGGACTCCAAGTCCGATGTCTGCGGAGGCTCACCCGCAAACCTGGGCTGCCGTTCCGGCAAAACAAGATAGCCCAGCCAGACCAGCACGCCAACGTGAAAACCCGCCCCCCGCACCACATCAATGAGAGCGTAGCGGTGCGCACCGAATACCGAGAACAAGGGAGCTGTCGAAAGTTCCACACAGCCCACGATTCCCAAACCTAAGGCAATTCCGACTGGCAGGCTTCCCCAGGAGATTCGCAGGACACGGCTAAAGAAAAAGAGGATTGTCAGCAATCCAACCTGCAGCACACTGGTGGAAAAATCCAGAATCTGGAAGGCGTTCACCACCATTTCGACGCCAACCTTAAGGTAGGCGGAAGCAACTGCGGCCAACAGAAGAAGTACCGCCCCGGACCAGCGGACTACAGGTCGTAAAGTCTCGGAAAGAGCGGAGCGAGCCAAAATTATCCGGTTCATTAGCTCGTAGATCACGCCAAAGCTGAGCAACGAACTAATCCCCTGACTCCACACCAAGATCCATCGGTAAAGGAGCAAGCGATTGCCCGGATACCAGATTCCGGCTGTGTCTAGTGCGAAGAGCCCGACAAACTGAATCAACTCGAATCCAATGTATGCGAAAAACCACGGGAATTGCTTGTACAGGCCTCGGCGAGAAAATGACCAGAGATAGAACCCCAGCAAGAGGTGTGGTGCAATCCAGACGTAGTATCTCAAGAGCAACATGCCTACCGAATGGTAGCCCGAGTGTTCCGAGCCCGCAAAGTGACCCGCCAGTTGGTGTTAAATCCCCATTTCGCTCAAAACCCGCCGTTTTGGCGAAGAGAAAGCGCAAGCTCGCCAACGATGCGGTAGAATTTCAACCCGGTGCCTTGTCGAGTTGGGCATGTCTCATGACTAAACGCTCGCCTAACGAGTTTCGGCGCGATATTGAGATGCGACAGCGCAACATCGTTTACCCGGATACTCTCCGGAATGAAACACGAGCGTGGCGCAATCTAATTTCCTCGAAAGAGCCCCTGAGTGTCTTACAGGTTGTAGGGATTCTACTGTTGTATTCACTAGTGTTGAGCGTGCTGCTCCTGATGGGCTATGCCGCCTTCGAGCAGTTTCACAGCACTTCAGGAAGTGTCCTGAACCGAATAATCGCGGGCTTTGGGCCATGGGTTATCATCGTTTTGCTATGCGGCGCAGTATTCCTCCTCCTACGCTGGAGGATTCAAAAGGCGCTTGTCGGTGGGAACAAACGACCGCCTCTCGCGAAGTAGTTCACAAATCTTCATCGTTTTCACATTGCCTCTAGTCAGAGGAGTTTCATACTCGGTAGGAGCTTACATTGCCTCATTGCGTCTTTGAGCGCGGATCGACTTTCGGAAAGCGTTACAGGTACAAGCAGTTGATTGGCGATACATCGTCATATCACTTATCATGCCCCGGAAAGGGCGAAGGAAAAGCGCAAGCTTACGATAACTGTTAACGGCAACTATCCACACGGGCCAGGCTTGTGCCCGCCCGCTCTAGGCAACGCGAAGGAAGAGCCCTTTGCCTGAGCGCAGGAGGATTTTCCCACGCTCCTTGCGAATCGTACCGTTTCTCTGCCATTCGTTAATTATGCGGCTCGTCGTGTAATGAGTGATATTCGCTGCCTCAGCCAACTCTTCGTTGGTCACATCAAGTTCAATGCCTCCATCGATTTTGTGTCCGATGCTGGATGCGCATACTGAAAGGATATGGGCAAGCCTCTCTCGTGCGGTCTGAGAAGTTAAGGCAGCGTAGGTGGCCACATACCAAGAGAATCCCTCTAAAGCAAGGAAGAGTACATTCTCACAGACCTGATGGTAACGTCTTATCATGCCCCGAATGGTTGGGCCATCCCACACCAGCACACTACTGTCCAGTACTGCTTCCGAGCTAACCAAATATGTGGAGGGTCGAGATACCAAGGCAGCTCCACCAAAGACTTCGCCGGGCGTGATCCATTCCAAGTTGAGCCTCTTTCCATTATGAGTTTCAAAGAAATCACGTGCTCGGCCCTCCCATAACAAGAACAGTTGCTCGGCAGGTTCGCCTTGGTGCTTGATCACGGATTTGGCGCGAAAGTGGCGGGGTCTCGCTGCCGCTAGGATCGAATCGATTTCCTGCTGTTCTAATCCCCACAGCAGTTCGGTGTTAGGGGGAACATCGACAGCACGAAATCTCCGCGCGGGCATGTTTCTCTCCCCCCCGAAATGTCCTTTAGCCAAATTCGATGCAGTTCTATCTCGCTTCACGCAACACTCATCTAAGCGTTGATTTGTCTCGTGGAGTACTGCAAGAAAGAACAGTTCGGAAGAGCCAGCGAAACGTCACGCAGGTCAATGTATTCAAAGACCAAACGAGGTTTAACGCCGGTGGTCTGCGATCCTCGCAAGAACACGCTGATGAGGGATGGCAACCAGAATGTTGACAAATCGCGCCATATCGCTCAATGACGCGAAAAAAGGCGAAGGAAAAGCGCAAGCTTGTGCAAACGCCTGGTTGCAACACTTACTTTTGCGGGGCTGGAAAAGCGTAGAATGATGCTTGTTCGGAGGTGGCGGCATGAAACACCGAATTGCGTTATGGGCCGTTGTTGGCTTTCTAGTCGCGGGCTTCTGGGCCGTTTTCGCCGCCACAACCTTCCCATCCACCAGCGAACGAATGCGGGATCTCTGGACTTTTGTCTGCGTAACTTGCCCCATTGCAGTTGCAGGCATGCATCACCGTATTAGTCTCTACGAAGTGCTAGTGGCGAATGCCGTCACCTACGGATTCCTCGGTCTGGTCGTAGAGACTTTGCGGAAACAATTGCATCACGCGCATTGATTCCAACAGACTGAGAGGCAGCGATTCGGCCAACTATGGACTTTCTTGAGATGCTCTTGGAACCGGTTGCCGACCTAGCCTTCGGGTTCTTCGTCGAGGGGTTCAGTTCTTTCAATGATGGAGAATGGCCGGACTCCAAAGGCAGAATTCAGACTCTATTCGGCAACGATGTTTGGTTGGCATCTTAGTTCCGCGCTACCCGTTCAACTCACCGACCTCCGACAAGGGCACCATCTTGGCGAAACATCGGCATAGCACTCGTTGACCTAATTTCGTCGCAATTTTGTGCTCTCCCCCGATAGCGCAATGGAGACAGACTTATTTTAGAAGGGTAGGATTCTCGTGACTCGATGCCACTCTCCTTAAGAAGCGGAGGACTGCAATGCCGAATCCTATTTCCCGCCGGAAATTCTTGGGTGCCGCCAGCACCGTCGCGGTCAGCTCTCTCTCGTCTAGCGCGAGCGCGAAAACTGCGCTCGCAACCACCACAGGGCAAACGCCTGAAGCTTCACCGACTGCCGAGCGCATCGTTGACATGCACGTGCATTTCGATGTGACAGTTCCTAGTTTCGTGAGCGACCTGCTGAAGATCTGCGGCTCGCTCAACCTCACCGCCTGTGTCTTGACTCCATTTTCTTCGCGGAAAATAGTGGCTGAGGCAGCTAGACAACATCCTAGCCAAATTGTTCCGTTCGGCTACCTTGATCTTGATGCCCCCGACGTTGTCCAGCAGGTGGAAGAATTCCATGCATTGGGTTATCGCGGTTTAGGCGAACTGGAATTTGTCAAGAAGCCCTTCAATGATCCTTCCTACTTTCCCGTATACGAACTCGCAAACCGCTACGCTTGGATCGTGCTTTTTCATACCGGCATCGTCTTACGAAAAAAGTTTGGCGAACCCGAGGATGTGGCCTCTGGAAGGATGCGTCCTATCCACTTGGAAGAGATTGCACGCCGCTTTCCGAAGATTACGGTGTTGGGAGCCCACTGTGGGAATCCTGAATACGAGTGGGCGGCGGAGATCGCTCGCTGGAACCCAAATGTATTCTTCGACCTCAGCGGGTCATCGCTAACCAAGATGCGGGAACGCTTGGTTGATTTCCGCAAAATCTTCTGGTGGTCCGGAAGCAGTTGGAGAACGGAGACTCCGAACAACGATCCGAGCGCCTACAGCAAAATTGTGTTTGGTTCGGACGTAAAGCTGGGTGAGATCGAGTCGGTTGTGCACCAATATCAGGCTATGTTTGACGCTTGCGACGTCCCCCCCCAGACGCGCAGGATGATTATGGGTGGCACGCTCGCAAACATGTTGAAGTTGCCAGAATAGCCATTGTAGCGAGGTTGCGCTTAACTGGCCTGCAACAGTCTATTCAAAAGTTGTGATGGCAAAAACCCGAAAGCCACGGACTACAAACTCGGGCAGGTCTGGGCGATGGAACAAGGGATTACCGTAACAATACTTAGTTTGGCAGAGCAAACGCGACAACCTCGTCGGAGGTCTTTCGGAGAAAAAACCCGCCTCCTCCAGCCGCAATGACCACAAATTGTTTGCCGCTCTTCTTCCCTATAAATGTAATTGGTGCGGCGTGCGCGCTAGCAGCCAAGTCCGCAACCCACAGTTGTTTTCCGGTGTGCGAATCAAAAGCCCGAAAACGACTATCGATCGCTGCTCCGATGAATACCAGCCCACCTGCGGTTACGACGGAGCCGCCAAGATTGGCCACGCCGGTATCGATGTTCAGTCCATCGACCCCACCGAGCGACACTGTCCAAACGACCTCGCCTTTATTGACGTCAATTGCGTTCAATGTTCCCCATGGAGGCTTCTGGCATGGCCACTCATTCTGGTCCCAGAACCGAGCATATTCGCCTCCTTTGGAGCCACGCCGGTAGGGCAAGGGCGCACCTGCTGGCTGCGGCTCCATTGCTCCCACCGAACCCAATTCGTTGACGTTGACGAAAAAATATCCCAACTCAGGATCAAACGATCCGCCCGACCAAGTCGCTCCTCCCAATGTGCCCGGCAGAACCAGCGTCTGCTTGCGCCCATAAGGCGTGTACATGCCGCGCGTCTCGAGTGAATGAAACAATTGGGCACAATACCGGCTGGACTCCGGCGTCACCGTACTGATGTCAGTTTCCTTAAGCTCTTGGCGGACCAGGGCCGGAGGCCTGCTCGGGAATGGCTGTGTCGGCCAGGCCGCCTCGCCCGGCACATCGCTGGTCGGAACCGGCCGCTCCTCTATAGGAAACAACGGCTTCCCCGTGACCCGGTCGAAGATGAACACGAATCCCATCTTCGTAACCTGGGCAACGGCCGGCACTGATTTTCCATTCTGGCGCACGGTTATCAGTGCTGGTTGGGCCGGCAAGTCGTAATCCCAGAGATCGTGGTGCACCATTTGGAAGTACCACACCAACTTGCCTGTGGAGGCTTGCAGCGTCACGAGCGAGTTCGCGAACAAATTCTCGCCCTTGCGATCGCCGCCGTAAAAATCGTACGAAGCGGAACCAACCGGCAAGAAGACCAAATCGCGTTCCACGTCCACGCTCATGCTGGACCACACGTTGACGCCCGTTCTTTCCTTCCACGATTTGCTTGCCCATGTCTCGTGGCCCGCTTCACCAGGCTCTGGGACGGTATGGAATGTCCACTCCAGCTTCCCGGTGCGAACATCAAATGCTCGTACTGCTCCGCTCGGTCCTTTGGTGGGGTATTCCGGAACGGCTGCTCCCGTAATGACTAAGTCTTTGTAGATCGCGGGCGCTGATGTAACCGCGTATTCTGCGTTAGCAAAGTTGTTTGCTACTCCCGCGCGCAGATCCACTGCACCATTTGTGCCAAAACCCTGACAAGCTTTCCCCGTTGTAGCCTCGAGGCAGATCAGGTGTCCGTCGAAAGTGCCGAATAGTATGCGCCGATCGTCTCCTGTTTCGCTTTGCCAGTAGGCAACGCCACGATGCTGGAAAAATTCTCGTTTGGCGCGACTTGCTTGTGGATCGAACTGCCAAATTTCCCTACCCGTTTCGGCATCCAAAGCGACCACTCGGTTAGATGGCGTTGACAGATAAAGCATTCCGTCCACAACGAGCGGCGTGGTTTCAAACGGCGCAATCTGGTGGCGGTCCGTTTTGTTCTCGCGATTCACTTCGCCGGTATGATAGGTCCATGCGCGCTTCAGCACATGGACATTCTCACGGTTGATCTGCTGCAGAGAAGAGAATCGCGTACCGCCGGAATCGGCTCCGTAGAATCGCCAATCCTGTCCCCAAGCCCCGCACGGAAGCAGCAAAAAGAGAGATATCGTCGCTGCTTTGGCATTCATCGTGGAGGCGTATTCTGTCACAAGTACAGTTACGCGTAAAGGAGGATTGGTGATAAATCGACATATCGCTCAATGAGCCGAAATGGCGAAGAGTCGGCTCCCTGTTTAGAATCATGTGCGATATGAATGCACCCCCAAAAATAGCCAAATGGGAGGAGCCTCCAGCCATGGACGCTGGCGCTCCGATGCCAGCCGTTTACAGCGACGAAACCGGCCTGACGTGCGCGTATGTTATTGGGGCGACCCACTCTGAATCCGGTTCTACGGCAATTCTGCACTTTGAGGGCGTTCTATATTACGGAATGGGCTACCCGAATGATGAGGCGTTAAGGGCGCATCCACTCTACGAAAACGGGCTAGGGCTTTATGATTTCCACGTAGTTGAGAACTCTCCCCTGATCGCCGATCTTGATCGTCGAAACCAAGTACATAACCGCCACGTTGCGGGGAATTACCTCAAGCGATTTCGCCATTGGATAATCACATTTCACGACGAGACTCTCGAAGTTGTCGCGAGCGATGCTCGGTTCCTGCGCTCCAGCGAGCAGGAAGAGAAGGCCAAGACTTGGGCCCCCAAGGGATCACCCGTTTACAAGTACTTTCATCCCGAAGAGGAATAGTAGTTAGCGAAAAATCGAAATATCACTCGTTGACCTTTCGCCGGGGCTTCCCAAAAAGATCCGCGAAAACTTAGTTCCCAAGTACTTTCGAGGAGCGAATCCGACCTCTCTGTTAGCGCGAATTGTCTTATTACAACTTCTTGACATCTGCAATTCGTCCGAGACGCTCTCCCCCGTTAAGATAAAAATATGAAGAAAGCTTGGCGTTTTGCCCAACACTTCCCCGGCCTGTTGACGGTCTCCTGCGGTTCGCACTGTCAATATCAAGACTCTCCTCTCGCGCAGCCGGTTCAACGGTTAGGTTTCTGTGGATGTGTTGCGCGCCTCGCCGGTGGTCCATGGAATTTCGGGGAGGGCATCGGATAGCCCGCGCCGAAAAATGGTAGTTGTTGCGGCAATGTTGCGAAAGGGAGAAAGGTGAATGGCAACCCTCGGCGATAGATACATCCTCGGCTCTGGACGAAGTGATCACGACCGGCTCCACGTGATCAGCGAAATTCATGACGATCGCACCCACGAATTGCTGGTGCGCGCCGGGTTCGCTCCCGGCCACCGTTTTGTCGAGTTCGGCTGCGGACTTGGTTACGTCACCCGTTGGGCGGCGGGCCAGGGCGCTCATGCCACCGGCATCGATGTAAATCCGGAGCAAGTGGCAGTAGCGAATGACTTGGCGCGGGAGGCTCGGCTTGAGACAGCACAGTTCCGTGTCGGCAACGTTTACCAACCAGGGCTTGAGGCCAACAGCATAGATATGTCCTATTCGCGCTGGCTGATGGTCCATCTAAATAATCCGGTGGAAGCAATGCGGGCGATTTACGCGGCGTTGAAGCCGGGCGGCGTGATGGTTTGCGAGGAGGCCGACGCCAGCGCGGTCTACGCTGAACCACACTGCGACGCTTATGCCGAATTGCGCGAAATCTGCTTAGAGGGAGGCCGCCGTCGCGGCGTAGACTATGCGCATGGCCGCAGGGTCCACACTTGGGCGAAGCAAGCGGGCTTTGAGGTCGTTCATGTAGACGCCTATCACCCGCACTATATGACTGGCAAGCACAAAGGATTTTGGAACTGGACGCTTCGTAATGTCGCGCTTGGGTTAGTCAATGAAGGAACGTTGAGCGAAACCCATCTACAGAACCTTATCGCCCGAATGACCGCGACCGACGATTCCCCTGAGACGGTGGTCGCACATTGCCGGATGCATCAACTAATCGCGAAAAAACCCAATTAAGGTGCCCCACCCTCAACGCTTCTTGTTCAGCCTCGGTGCGGGCGCAAGCGGTGGGGCATGACTGTTGATAAATCGGTATATCGCTCACTGACACGGAAGGGCCCTTGGGGAGTGTCAGAGATGATTCAGCAATTCAGATGACGACGCCGTCCTGACGCAAACTTCGCAGTGACAGCTGGAACGGCGGGATTCGCTTGGGCTGCAGGAGAACGGGCTCTTTGGGCCAGAAGCTACGGAAATCGCCCTTCTCGCCTGAGCGATAGAAATGTATTAGGTAGCCTTGGTCACACTCACTATAAGCCGAAAACCACTCATCTAGATCTACTATACCCGCTTCGTGTAGCAGGGCAAGACCGTAGCAGGCCGCCTCCTCCTCGTACGCAAGAATTTCAGGGAAGAGGGTTTGATCAACCGGGGGTTTGTACTGTCTCCCGATGTCGAAGGTTCCGGGCTCGACGTTCCACTGAACGGTGTGCCCAAACAAGTGCGCCAACAAGAACAGGCGCTGCTCCGCAGTGAGGGCGTAATCGATATAGATCCTCTGGCCATCGAGGTCGCCGGTCAAGGGATCGGGGATGTCGCGAGTTACAACTTCTATGCGGTAGCGAATTCTTAAGTGTGCCTCAACTTGTTGGCAGTAGGCAGCAAATTGAATAAACGACATAGTGTGAGAATTGACCTTGATTACTTCCTTCCCCCGTCCTCGAACATGCTACCCCAGTGGGCGATAAATCGTCAGGTCGCTCATCATGGCGAGAGAAGGCGAAGAAAAGGCGTAACATTGCGACATCGCCTGATAGCAGAAGTTAGAGCAACGCCAAGGGGGACAAGCTGCGCCTACACTGCCCGTTATTTATCCTCACGTCCCCCGAGCCAAACTGCCGCGCCTTCAACGGGTGCTCCTGTCCGAAGAACCTCCAATTCCTTTTCGGGGGCGTTAAATTGCGCGATGCCGCAGTCCAGACAAACAGACAGTCCTGGAAACGCCAAGACAAATGGCTCGTTAAGTCCTTCGATTCCGCGAAAGTGAATAGCCATTTCCGAAGTGAGCGTTTTTTGATTTTCTGATTGGCAAGACGAACAGGGAACAAACTCAGCTTCAGCGTTTTCCTTGAGTTGCAGCAGTTCGTCATGCACCATAAATTCACCGCACCCGCAATTTACACAGACGGTCACAAGGGGAAATCCCCGGACCGTGGGCTTGTCCAGATTCTCACGTCCTGGGAAGTGAATGTTCATCTCTGCCGTGAACACCCGCTGATCAGGCGATTTACAGGGCGTGCAAGCCATGACATATACCGAATAGCACAACAGAGTCGCGTGATCAGTGATCATCATCACTCCGCCAAGTGATTAGAAACTTTGTTTCGAACCATAACGGTTTTCATCCGAGATGACTGCTAGGGTTTGGATCACCGTCGTTGACGAAAAATCCCCATAGCTCTCAGAACCATCGATTTTGGCGAACAAAAAGCACACAGTAGTGATGTCGCCTGGTATCAGAAACTGACTTCCGAGTTGCCCGTTATGCAGGAGGAATCGTCGAGGCGACCCAGTGACCCAGATGTCGATTCAAAAGTCGCGGCCCCTATTTGTCAATGTTATCTAGCAACCAGATGCTGCCGGATTCTTCCGCCATGGTCACCACGAGTTTGTTCTGATTGAACGAGAGCCCAACAAATGGTATAGAGCGAAGAACCATTAATCGCGGGCTATCGAATTTCGAGATCTGAAACGGCTGACCAACGGGTTTCCCCGCGACCGGATCAAAACGAATCCCCCAGATATTGAAGAATCCCCCCACCGCGGAAACGAAATAGATTGTCCTGCCGTCAGGAGACCAGCGGGGCTTGTCGTCCCAGTGCCGGCCGTCGGTGATTCGTGTCCACGGACCGCCCGATGCCGGGACGACATAGAGTGAGGACTCCGGGTTGGGTGAGTTTGCGACAGCTTCGAAGACGATCCATCGATTGTCAGGAGAGATGTGTGGCTGATAGAGCTCGAACGACGGATTTGACGTAACCTTCCTGGCCGTGGTTTTGGGTTCTTGCGCCATGGGGAAGGGGATCAACCAGATTTCATTCACCCCGGCACCGGATAACCACTTGCCGTCTGCAGACCAATCGTAAACCATAACCGTTTCGGTCAAACCTGAGAGCGTTTCTTCTTCGTGGGTCTGGTTGGACCAAAGCATGAGCTGATGCTCGTTTGTAGTGGGATTTCGACGGTCGTAAACCAGCTGCGTACCGTCGGGCGACCACAGGGGAAACCATCGTGAAATGTTGTCCCCGAAAACCGGAACCTCGCTCCCTTCCACCAGCGACTTCACCCAAACCTCATTTTGGACGTCGCCGAAACCCGGCCCGTAGCTTTCGCCGTGAGGAACGTAGTAGGCAACTTTCGTACCGTCCCGCGATAGGTTCGGTTCGACTGATGTCCTTCCGGGCGAAGTGATCGCAGTGCCATCGCCTTTGATCTGGCCGGTTCTGGCGTCGAACGGGAAGAGCCAGGTTTGAATCCGTTGCGACTTCGCCGTGAAGACCAGTCGCTTGCCATCGGCTGAAACCGCGAGCGCGGCATCGGCCCCCGGGCCGGTGGTGAGGCGTTCGATTCGGGTACCCCGCAGCTTTCCGGGATCGATGATCATCTTCCAAATGTTTTTCGCCCCTTGATAGCCCCGCCCGAAGTAAATGGCATTGCCGGAGGGTGACCAGGAAAAAGAATATTCACCCCACTGTTGACCAGCTTTAACATCTCCGGCAGCCTGTGCCAGTTCCCTTCGTACTGCGGGTGTAATGTCCAGATTGATTCCGGGACCGCCGACAATCGGAACCGTCCAAAAGTTGGGAGTTGGCGAGCGAGTTCCGACCCAGACGGTGATTCTCGTTCCATCCGGATACCAGGCCGCTGAAGCTGCACAGAGTTTGTTTCGTGCGAGGAACTCAGCCAGCACTTCGCGGGGCGGGCTACCATCAAGCTGCGCGACGTAGAACCGGTTGCAAGCGTCTATGGCGGCAAAATGCGTTTGAAACAAGACTTGTGAACTGACAGGTGACCACCGGGGATAGTAGCCGAAGGGCGCGATCTTACGTTCAAGTCCTGCACCTCCGAGGGCCGGGACAACATATATCCCACCGCCCCCCTCCTCGGAGCGATACGCGATATATTTGCCATCCCGCGACCAATCTGGTTGCCAATGGTGACCGGGGCCCTTGGTGATCTGTACAGGATCCCCGCCGCTCACCTGTTGCACCCAAATGTCGAACTTCCCGCCACGATCGGAGCTGTAGGCGATGAACCGCCCGTCCGGAGACCAAGTGGATTCGATCTGTAGCCCTTCGTCAAAAGTGACGCGGGTGAGGGCTCTCTGCTCTAGCACTGGAGACCGCAACCTCTTGATACCGAAGAATGCGATTGTGGCCAGAATCGCGAATGCGGTGCAAACCGCGAAGTATGCAAAGACTTTTGAACGGGAGCGAGATTCGGATCCTGTACTCCCATCCTTTGAAGGAATGATTTGTGGCTTTGCGTTCGGGCCATTACTTTGCACCGGTGCGATAAAGCGATAGCCACGACGCGGCAAGGTTTCTACAAAGCGGGGGTTCTCGGCTGAGTCCCCCAATACCTCGCGAATCTTGTTAATCGCCGTGTTGAGGTTGTGCTCGTAATCCACGAACGTGTCGGGCCAAATCCGCCTATGCAGGTCTTCTCGGCTGACAATTTCGCCCGGATACTCGAGCAGCATGCTGAGTACCTGAAACGGTTGACCGCTGAGTTTGACTCTGATTCCGTTCTTGCGAAGTTCTCCGGTGCGGATATCGAGCTCAAACAGCCCGAAACGGATGGGACTGGGAACCTGAGTTGCGTCTCCCATCTTGAGCCACCTCAATTCGCCAAGTCTACATCGCGATTGCGCTCCGAAATACAGAAATTGAACTTGTGTTGATCTAGATGTTTCCCAATAACCTCTCTCAATCCAGTGCCTTACGATCTGACATTCTTTCTATCTCCGGCTGATGCGATTTCAACCCTCCATGCATTGAGGTAGCTCCCGGTGGGACCCAACTTGGCCCCAGCGCTTAACTGGCGCGCCGGAGGGCAAGTGGGCCGAAGCATCTATGGAACGTTCTGCATTGCCGGAGTACTGGTTGTATGTGTTGGGTCGGAGACCTTATGGGCACAGCCGGAAACGCAAGCCTTGACGGTACTCGCATTCAACTACTCTCGGGCGTCGGACTCTTTAGTGACTCAGGCCGAAAAGGAGACGAGCCGAGTCTTCTCGGATAGCGGCATTAAACTGAGCTGGATCGACTGCCCAGCGCACAGTCAACTAGACTCTCCCCCGATGTGTACGTCTGAGGCCGCTCCGGCCCAGATTAGGCTTCGCATCCTTGACCGCAACGCGGGAAAGCTTTATCAGGGCGACATCTTCGGATTCGCCACAGCGCCGGTCTTTGCGAGTGTGTATTACGAATCCGCGCTACGTCTGGCCGCAACCAGCACCGACTCCGAGTTGAATGTCTCGATTCTACTTGGCTGTTTGATTGCTCATGAGATAGGTCATCTGCTGCTAGGGCCTAACCGGCACGCAGCCAGTGGAATCATGAGAGCAAGTTGGGATACCAACCAGGTAAAGCTTGCGATGATGGGTAGTCTGCTCTTTATGCGAGAGCAATCGAAGCTGATGTTGAAGAATGTGCAACTGCGAATAAACGTCAACCGCGCTAGTAACGTCCCGACTGAGCAGAACATCTCCCCGCGCGGGACAATAATCCAGCAAACAGCTACAAAACGTTAGGCGCGCGGGGGTGGCCCCCTCCTAATCCGAAGGCCCGTTATTGATAACCGGGGCTTCGCTTAACACGTAGCGGAGGAGACGGCTCCGCCTGCCTTCAGGCCGTGCATGCGAAGAAGAGAAGTCCTTATCTGTCGGGCCTTCGTTCATGGCGATAGCGGTTAATTATGCAACCATGATTGGCGCCGGAAAGGACAGCGAAAGAGCGCGACCCCTATACTCAGTGACCCTCTGCTCTAGGCAAATGGTGAAAATTTCGAGGGCACACTGGTCAAGTTGGTGATAAGTCGTCATACCACTAATTGACCGATCTCGTCTTGCATGCGCTATTCTCAAGCTCATGGAACACCTCGACGTTCCGGGCATCCTAGAAGCCATTGCACGGGTGCGAATCCAGTTGAACGACCCCCTGTCTGAGCCTAAAGTCGCAAGTTTCGAGCAGAAACACGGCGTCTTGCTTCCGCCCGATTACCGCGAATTCATAACTCGTGTTGGAGATGGTGGTGGAGGTCCGTTCTATGGTGTCTTCCCGCTTGGCTCGATGGACGATAACTTTGACATGCGCCAGTGGCACGAGAATGATGGTTTAGTGGGTACGCTCTCAAAGCCCTTCTCATTTCAGGACGAATGGAACGATGTGTCAGCCATGCCTGCAGACGATCTACTGAACCAAGATGAAGACGCATACAGCAAGCAGATCGCGGCCTTTGAAAGCACCTACTGGTCTTCCGACCTTATGCACGGGGCCATCCCAATCTGCCATGAGGGTTGTGCGCTGAGGATTTGGCTGGTTGTGAGCGGTGAGCAGGCCGGAAAACTTTGGGAGGACAGGCGTAGCGAATACAAAGGACTCAAGCCAGTTCGCCTGATTGACGGCTCTCGGGCCACATTTTCGGGGTGGTACAAGGAGTGGCTCGACCGCTTGGCAATGGCTAGCCAACCCAATTGGTGATAGATCCCCATTCCACTCATGGTGACATAGGAGGCAGTTTGGCCATGAAGTCCGCCTTCGCCAGTGATTCGTGGAACCCGGTTGAAATTTGGCGTAGAGTCTTCGGCGCGAGGCGCAGGATTAAGTACTTCAGCTTCTGGGACGTCCCCCGAACTTTTGCATTTGGTTATAAGGGCAAAGTCTACGTCCTCACGTCTGAGTTCGACGATGACTTGGACGAATATCCCGACGACTACGAGGTCGTCGTTGTTTCCGGTATTGCAAGTATGTCAATGGTGAGTGACTGGAGATCTATTGAGCGGTTGCCAAAGACCTCAGTCGGAAGGGTTGCGGTCGCGTCAGTCCGGTTCGATGAATCACGCCGCAAGTATGTGGACGGCTCGTTCTTGGATAACATCCGGCGACCCTGAAAAGGTGGATGGCGAAAAATCTTCATAGAGCTCATTTGACGGACCGATTCGCTGTGACAATCCTCCGGCAGGCTTCCATTAGTTGAGCCCGGTACAATGCCTCCGCACGGGCAATCTCCACATCTTTCTCTTTCAGGGAATCTGGAGCCCAGAGATTACGAACTTCCCCGACGGGTAGGTTATCGGTTTCACTTTCAACAGCAATGATAAACCTGCGATCTTCCAGGTCTGCTACCGCATCAGTGTGCGCCAAAGAGACTAATTGCCTAACCGCTTCCAAAACTGTGATTCGGCCATCCAGTACGGCCTGTGCTACCTCTCGTGCCCGAAGGTGGTCAGCCTGGGTTGCGTGCCGATCAATGAACGTTCTGTCCACCAGCGAAGTATAGCTGGCGGAACATGATCATGGCTGAGAATGATTCGTGATAAATCCCTGTGTGACTCATTGCCGTGGACGAGGGTTTGAACTGCCATCACTTTGGCAATCAGTTATACTGCCGCGTTCGTTCTCGCTTCGCTAATGGAGACTCAACGATGAGGCAATCGGTTTGGTTTTTCTCATGCATCTTCGTGATGTCTGGCTTAACGCTATCCTTCGCCCAAACAAAGCCTCGCTCCCGCGATCTTGGTGTACCCTTCGACGGCACCCCGGGACGCTACAACGCGATTACCGACGTCAAGGGCGTCGAAGTGGGGCATACCACGCTTATCTCGGGCAGCGGCAAGCTCAAAGTCGGCGAGGGCCCGGTCCGCACCGGCGTCACCGCGGTCTTCCCGCGCGGCAAGGATTCTTTGGACCCTGTTTTCGGATCGTGGTTCACGCTGAACGGCAATGGCGAAATGACCGGAACAACATGGCTCGAGGATTCCGGTTTCCTCGATGGCCCGGTCATGATCACCAACACTCACAGTGTGGGAGTGGTACGCGATGCCGTAATCGCCTGGCGCATTAAGAAGGCGCCACCCGACGCTGAGGGCTATGACTGGTCTCTCCCGGTCGTCGCTGAAACATACGATGGCGATCTCAACGACATCAACGGTTTTCACGTGAAACCCGAGCATGCTTTCCACGCGCTCGATAGCGCTCACGGCGGAGCGGTTGAAGAAGGCAATGTCGGTGGTGGCACGGGCATGATCTGCAACGAATTCAAGGGCGGCATCGGTACGTCCTCCCGCGTTCTGGACGCCACGTTTGGAGGCTACACGATCGGCGTGCTGGTGCAATGCAACTACGGCTGGCGGAACCAGCTCCGCATCGCTGGCATCCCTGTGGGTCGGGAGATCAGCGATCACACCACCCGGAATGACGACGTCGGTTCGATTATTGTCGTCGTCGCGACCGATGCTCCCCTGATTCCTACTCAACTCAAACGGGTTGCCCGTAGAGTGGCTCTCGGCCTGGGGCGCGACGGCAGTTTTTCCGGCGATGGCTCAGGCGATATCTTCATCGCTTTTTCTACCGCGAATCCAGGTGCCGCCGCTTCCAAGGGAATCCACGATTTGAAAATGCTCGCGAATGAGCAATTGAATCCGATCTTCCTTGCCACGGTGCAGGCAACCGAGGAAGCTGTGATCAACGCCATGGTCGCCGCCGAGACTATGACAGGCATCAACGATTTCACGGTCTACGCGCTCCCCCACGATCGGCTTCGCGAGGTGCTAAAAAAATACAACCGTCTGGCGAAATGAAGTGCTGCGTGATGAGGAAGGGGGGCCTCGCCCATCTGCTCGCCACGCTGAATGACTGCGCCACCCAAAATCCAGATACAGGATTTGGGTGTGAGGGGAACGAAATCAAGATCTCCCCTGACGGGTTTTCGTCCGCGATGCGCTGCACAAAACAGGATTGCGAACCGACAAATAAGGCATCTCGTTGACCGAATTCCTTCGATCCACGTACCATCGCGCAACATGCTCGGCACTACCGTGGTACTCGCCATATCACTCATCATCCTGGAGGGGCTCTTATGCTGGAATGGTACCCTTCCTAACCAACTGCAAGAGCAAGGGGCGCATCGACTATATTCGCGAGGAATTTGCGATGCAGCGAGAGGATGTCATTCGAGTGCTGAGCGATCCGTTGGCTCAAGAGCTGATGCAATCGAGTATTCCGGCGCGGTTAGCGTACTTTGGGCGGGACGAATTCCCGCGTGCGATCCCGATTGGCTTCCACTGGAACGGTGCGGAGTTTGTCCTTGCTACTGTACCGCACGCACCCAAAGTGTCCGCACTCAAAGCAAACCCGAGGGTAGCGCTTACCGTTGATACAAATACTTTCCCGCCTCATGTTTTGCTCGTGCGAGGTACAGCCGCCATTGACATCGTTGACGGCGTACCTCCCGAATATCTGGAGGCAAGTAAAAAAGCCATCGGACCCGACCAATGGGATGCCTTTGAGCAGCAGGTACGTGCTCTGTACAAGCAGATGGCGCGTATTAAGATCACCCCGGTCTGGGCGAAGTTGCTGGATTTTGAGACGCGGTTTCCGAGTCCCATCGAAAAATTGATGCGCCAGGCGAGCTGAATCAGGCTTCCCAAGAACGTTGGCGATCTTGTCAGGGATGGCCGTCCACGGTGGTCTATAAAATCGCCATGAATCCAATCGCCAGTTAGTGAAGACTCTTTCCAGCCAACTTGCCGGTGTACAGGTCTTCGGCAATTTGTTCTGGGTCGTCCACGTCAGTGTCCATACGAACTCCAGTCAACAAATACAGGACCGCAAGAGGCAGTCCTATCCCGGACACGCAGAGAACCCAGAACCACCACCAACTTCACATAAATCTGTAACGAACGATTTTTGACATGCGACTCCTTTCAGCAACTTCGCGACGGCATCCTAATGCAAGTCGGTTGGCGAAAAATCGTCATGTCACTCAACGACACGGGAAAAGACGAATCGAAGGACTAAGCTCCGGCGCCACAGGACGACTCGACTGAAGATCTCAAGCCATTCGGCCGGTCGTGGTGGAAGCGGCTTCGGTTTAGCCGCAGAGCAGAACAAGCTGATGGGCGAAGCGATCACGAAAGCTTTGCGCGTTATCCTTGTCGCAGCACAGGTCACAGCGACAACGACAAGTTTTCAGAAGAATGTATTTTTGTTTGACCAGCAGGACTCAATCTACTCCGCAACCATACTCCCTTGCCCAATTCTGGTAGTAGCGGGCGTCGACATCCTCGGGTTTGGTTGAATTAGGCAAGGGCGAACATCTCGCCGGCCCAGCCTTTCTTTTGCTCTGGATAGGTTCGAGTTCTCCCCTCTTCACGCCGTCATCAGTTGCCAATGGAATTCTCGCCCCAGCCTGGACGATTCCCCCCATAGTCGGGAACTTTTCCAGAGCGTCTGCTGAGGGACTTTCGGCCGCGTAATCGTTGACTCCTGTTGCGGGGGGTCGTGGTCCTTTTCTCTTCACATTCGCTTTGGGTATGCTCTTGACGTCGGAATGAACAACCGATGGACTACCGGTACCGGATGGAGGATTGCCGGCGCTTTTTCGTTCGGCATAATCCTTGACGCCGACAAGGATTGTGATAAGAGCGACGATTCCGGCCCCTGCTAGCAACCAGCGAGGCACTGTTTCAGGCATGGCGGCTCCCTCCCGCGAGAATGCGGCAAACACCCCTCTAGCGGTTGGTCCTTCGTAGGGGGGAAGGGCTCAAACTAACAAGACCATTATTGTCAACCCGCAGCGGCTGTTCTGGCAATACCTCAAAAGATGCAGGTCTCGGCCTGGGCGGCTAGGCCGCGCGCGCACAATTCCTAGCTGCCACACCCGTAAGGATGGTCTGGTAACGCAAAATTTACAGGGCCGAAAGCTGGAAGAACGCTAGAACACGGAACTCTGGGGGGTTATTCCTCCCTTGGAAGAGAAACGGGCAGGCGAATGCCCGCTTTCAATTCGGGCACGGCTAAGGGGCACTTCCAAGTCAGGCACCCGACATCCGTGCGACAATCAGGCGATTGAAAAAGGAGCGGACTAGCCACCGTAGCCATTGCTGCTTGCCTAGCTGTTTTGCTATGTATCTTTCGTTCTCAGCCAACCAGCGGTTCCGGCAATTTCGGCAACTCGAAACTAACGAGAAGCCTTATTTTTCATCCTGAAAACAAGAATCACAAAAACAACCACTGCTAGAACTCCCGCGACTACGCGAATCAAGGTAACGTTATCCAAGGTACTCTCCCCCCGACGCGAAGATTTGAAGCATTATTTGTTCACTGCTTGAAATCCGCTCAAGCCCCGTTGAGCCGGTCAGTCGGCCCATAGGCAGAAAGTCGTGCGAGCACTCACCTTAGCACACTAGTACCGTTTTTTCGCTCGAATGCAGGCTATACAGGTAACTTTGCAAGGTACCCAGCGAATCATTGGTCGTCACCCATTCCTTGCGGGAACCGCCTGGCAGCAGGTTTTCACGCGCGGCAGCCCTTTGGAAAGGGGCACAATCAAGATTGGAGGGATGAAGTTGCCTTCATCTATTTAACTCGCTCTTGGACCTTCGCGATTCGCATGGTCACAGTTGTTACCTGCCCAACAATATCGGCATCGCCGGGATAGCGAACTTGACGAACCTGCTCGCGGGACTGAGGACAGGGCACCAGCATCAAATGGCCGCCGCCATCGAGCTCGCACCAGCTGCAAACATAGCGGTCACGCAATTCGACAAAGTAGATAGGCCGCTCGAATTCGTTTGGCCAAGTGCCTGTTGTCATGATTTTCTTCTGACGGGCATCAATTTCTACAAACGATCCAGGCCTTAGGAAGGGATACATCGTATGGTCCTCGAGCCCAATGTATCCATACAGGGAGCTTTGCCAATCCATGTGCTGCAGCAGAGCGATCGGAACTTGCCCCCAACTTTCAAACATGCGGGATACCAAGTTTGTCTTCTCCAGTTGAACCTTGGAGCGAAGCTCGATGGGAGCAAGAATGGTCTGGCGCTTTTCTTCGAGCGTTGGCCCGATCAGATGTGTACGAGGGAGCCCCAGCGGAAGCAGATCTCTTCCCATATCACGAATGTTGATTCCATAGAAACCGACCAGTTCATCGAACGGCCGCCCGTAGATCAGGCTGAGAGAGTGGAGCCGGAAGATTCCCGGCATGGACTTGCCGTTCTCCACTTCCGTAAGCCAGGCATGAGAGATGCAATATTCCTGGTTGCCTCGCCGTTCAGCAATCGCCTGGCTACGCCGAGCCACTTCACGCGTGGACAAGCGCACGCGCAAGCGCTCGGCCTTGAGCCGCCTTCCAGCTTCCGGGCTCGGTGTCGAGGCATACATTGGCGCCGGTATTCTACGTGGAAAGTGGTGATGAGACTTCGTCGAGGACAATCTGTTCCAAAAACCGAACAATCGCCTGGGGGAGTTTCAAGATGATATCTCGGTTCAAAAGCAGGCCGATATCCTGTCGTGAGGTGGTCGCTACTCCGACCTTCACCAACATTTGTTTGGTATTGAGCATCGGCTCTAACCACTAATTTCGCCCTAGCCGCCCACTCCGTGGTCGCAGAAACGTCCAGGGCTCAGTTATTCGTTCACCCGGAACTCACTTGCGTCTATACCAAGCCAATCCCAGCGAGTCGTGTACCGGAGGCTTGGTTCCCAAGATCGACCGAATAGCCTAGGTACCTATTGATCCTCGCAAAGAACCAGTGAGAGCCCACCTGTGCCTTCAGAAAGCAAGCCGTTGCGAGCCCTCGATTTGGCCGCTCGTCTCAAAGCAATCCTGGCCAGCAGAGGCCTGACCCTTCACCAGGTCTCACAGACCGCAGAAGACCTGTATGGAAAGCACTCCCCGTTTTTTCTACCCCACAATCTTTACTACGAGCTCGGGCTTCACACGTTCACTCCCAGCTTGCACCAGCTCTTCGCACTCAGTCGGATCACCAACTACAAATTGGCCGATTGGCTCTACGTTTTCGGCTTCGACTTGGGGGACATAACTCGGCTGGAGGCTCTCCTGCCTTCCAAGCACACCGTCCTGCTTGATCCTTCCCTCGACGATCCCAATTGCTGGATTCCGTGGTTCGAGAGCAAAACCAATAACGCCCCGCTTCCAGGGGTTGTCCCTATGACCCGCCTGCTCGAATATTCCATCCCCAGCCGGGTTTCCGGTTTGTCAGAGATACATAACCACAACTTTCTGTACGCCAGATTAGGCCGGCTGGATTTATTCGCATTCCCTGACCTGCTTCCGGGCAGCATCGTTCGCATAAACCCGAATTGGCAGGGGCTTCTGCAAATCGGCCAGAAAATTTCGGATCAGTTTTTTCTCATCGAACACTCCCGCGGACTCTGTTGTTGCCGCTTGCAGTCCTGCCGCGCCAATACGTTGATTCCCATTAGCACACAACTTCCTTACCCCCAGATCGAATTGCGGACCCCAGAGGAAGTAAGCGTTCTCGGGTTCATCGATGCGGAAATCCGGCCTGTTCCAACCCTTGAGTCCGCCGATGTTCCCGAGTCCTTGTCTGAGCATTGGAGACCGGAGATATTGGTCCCGCCACGACGAAAGTTCGGGCCACTGCTTCGCGATGCTCGCAGAAAAAGATGCCTATCCTTTCGTGAGACATCTGCTCTGAGCCGTCAGATTGCAAGTTTCCTAGGGGACGAACACTACTTTGCGTCTCCCGGTTCGCTTTCCGACTATGAGACCCTCGACATGCCTCCTCGCCACATTCACAAGGCAATCACGTTGTGTGCAATCTATGGGCTGGAGTGGTCCATGCTCCTGAAATCGGTGAACCTGCCATTGGAAAATGCGGGAACCGAACCCATGTGCGATGGCTTGCTTGATCGGCGCCTGCCATTGCGGGGTGAGAGAAACGCGACCGCGAGGAAAACATCCGGGGCTTTCCTCAATCATCTGCTGACCGAATGGGAGAACGAGGTGCCGCTATTTCTTCGAGGATCCTTGGGAGTATTATCCGGACTTTCTCATATTTCCCTTCACGATGTTTTCTGGATTGGTGAAAGTCAAAGTCCTCTCCCCACAACCAGGAATAACAACTTGCTAGCCATCGTAAACCGGCGCAAGAAGACGCCAATGCACTGGAGGTCAAGGCCGTTATGGCAACAACCTATGTACGTTTTGCTGAGGCGAGACGGAGAATATGGTTGCGAGTTTTGCAGCCTTGAGAACGGCGCTCTGGTCTTGCACTCTTACAACCAAGGCTATCATCGCTCGGAACGGCTCCGGAACCGGCATGACGCAGAGGTGATCGGGCAGGTCGTCACCTTGGCCAGAAAACTGACCTGTCCGCCATTGACGTCGACGGGTGGGAACGCAAACGATTCACAATGATGGTGGATCTGCAGCGATCCTCTTCCTAAGCCAACGGCTGGCAATCGCCCGCTCACTGCTAGAGCATCCTCGAATCATCATCTTCCATGAGCCCACCTCGTATTTTGATCCGGTCTCAGAAGGACCGGCGCTGCGCGATATCAGGCACGACCTCCTGATTCCACGCTGATTGTGATCTCCATCGGCCGTCAACGGTGTCCGCATTCCAAGGATCCTGGTCGCCGCTGATGGGAGCATCGCGGCCGACGAAAATCCGCAAAACCTCACCCCTTTCCACAATGCGTATTCCGGGCTCTTCTCCGGCAGAAACGCGAACGCCCAATTCGTTCCGCATTTCAACCGAGTCCAACGTATCCGCCTGAAGACCATCGCCATTTCCAGGCATCGCTTTTCCAACGAACAGATTCGGCTCCTAGTCGCTTCCTTTCTCAAGGAGTGAGATAGTGCGCCCCATGGAACCTGAACGTCTTGGAAAAGAGCTCCTCATTCACCGCTTGGCAGACAGGATACGCACAACCTCTGGCCCAGACGGAGGAACGGTTCTGGATATCGCCGGAAACCGAATCTTCCGTCTGAATGAGATGGGTGACTTGATCTTGCACTGCGTGCAGCAGGGTTGGGGGGAAACCCGGATCGCCACACACGTCAGCCATCAATACTCCGTAAACCAAGACCTGGCAAAGCGCGACGTTCATGAGTTCCTGAATGTACTCAACGAATATCGACTCCTGGATATGGCAAAACGATCGGGGGAGCGATGAACATCAAGGTGCCGAAGGAACCATTACCGAGGCAGAGTACGCTCTTCTTGTTTTCTCTGATGGGATTGCTGACCTTCGATCTATTGGGGTTTGGCCGTAATTTTTCAAGGGTGCATCGGTTTCTGCGGCGCGGCCTCACTGCCGACCATGCCTATTCGGCAGAGATCGTAACCCGGGTCTGCCACGCGGTGAATCTCGCTTCGATTTGGTATCCCAAGCAAGTGCGATGCTTACAACGCTCGGTTGTCACCACCATGTTGTTGCGCCGTTGCGGCGTGCCCGCGCAAATGGCTGTGGGCTCACAAAATATCCCCTTCAAAGCGCATGCCTGGACGGAAGTGAATGGGCAGGCGATAAACGAGCGCAGCGACGTCCAAAAGATCTATTCCGTGTGGGAGCGATGCTAGGAGGCAGGCAGAAATGAGCGTTCAGGCAGGTGTATGGAACTTTGATGAAAGCCCGATTCGGTCTTCCCTGCTACAAGACTTCAGTCGGCTTACTTCGGAGTATGGACCGGATGGAGAAGCTAATCACCTTGAAAAGTTCATCGGAATCTTGTTTCGTCAGTTTCATACCACCTCCGAATCGCGTTTAGAAGTTCAACCTCATGTGTCGCGTACTGGGCGGGTCTTCACCTGGGACGGTCGCCTTGACAATCGCGACGAAATTTCCCGGTTCTTAGACCCTGCCGCTCCTTCCACGGGCCATACCGATGTTGCCATCGTAGCGGCCGCTTTTGACCACATGGGCTCTAGCTGTTTTCCGTTACTGCGAGGCGATTGGGCTCTTTCGATCTGGAATCCGCAAGAACAAGAACTGGTGCTGGCGAGGGACTACATCGGAGTGAAGCCGCTCTTCTACTACCTGTATGCGAAGGGCATGATGTGGTGCAGTCATCTGGCTCCTCTCGCCTTGTGTGGCGACCGATTCGGGCTGTGCGATGAGTACATTGCCGGATATCTTGCGTTCCACCCGGATGCTCACTTGACACCCTATCGGGAGATCCTCTCGGTTGCTCCCGGGAGCTTTGTGCGCATCCGCAACCGGCACGCCACAGAGTGCTGCTACTGGACTCCGCCCGCGAGCCATGGCACTCATCCCCGTTCCGACCGCGACTATGAAGAACATTTTCTTCACTTGTTACAGCAGGCGGTTCGTCGCCGCCTGCGCACCGACGGCCCCGCACTAGCGGAGTTGAGCGGCGGGCTGGACTCTTCATCGATCGTCTGCGTTGCCGATCAGTTGATTGCTAGAGGCGAAGCATACGTTTCGCGGCTCGACACCTTCTCTTATTACGACTCCAACGAACCCGGCGAGGATGACAGATTTCATTTCAGCAAAGTAGCAGAAAAGCGCAGCCCCTCAGGTTTCAGCGTTGACTTGCGTGGCGAGGGCGATTCGTTACCTCTTGAATTCTCGACTTTCTCTGCCATACCAGGCTTCGGATGCCGAATTGAGATTAAGGAGGCCATTTCCGCGATCGTGCAAACCAAACGTTATCGGGTAATCCTGTGTGGAATGGGTGGAGACGAGGTGAATGGCCAGACGCTCGACCCGCGAGTGCAGTTGGCCGAATTACTGGCAGAGTTTCGAGTCGGAGAATTCATCCAGCTTCTCCTGGCCTGGAGCTTGCGCATGCGACAGCCATGGATTCAAGTCCTGTTTGAGACGCTTCTCAGATTCCTTCCCACCCCGATTGAGGCACGTGTGGTGAAGAGAGGACAGCTGGAACCCTGGATCGAACGCAAATTTGCAAAACGATACTGCATGTCGGCACGCCGGCTCGAGGCGGTCGATGACGATAGATTTGCGCATCCTCGGGACAGAGACACGATACAAACAATTACCGCCCTGGCTCGGCAGCTGACTCGTACATCGCCCTCACTCCTCGAGCAGCGATTCCCGTTCTTGGATCAAGACCTTGTCGAGTTTCTGACGACAGTTCCTCTTGAACAGCTGCTGCGCCCTGGGCAGCGTCGGTCCTTGATGAAGCGGGCTCTCGCCGACCTGTTGCCTCCCCCAATCGCAACCCGGACGACGAAGACGAGCGCTGGCCGCTGTTACGCGCTCACGTTGTCGAAGCATTGGAAGCGGATTCAGGAATTGCTTGAACATCCGCTGGTGACCCATCTCGGCTATGTCGAACGAGACCCGATGTATCACGCTCTGGCCACGATGAAGGCGGGACAAATACCACCCAGCTTCCTCCGGTTGTTAAAAGCTCTCGCCCTTGAGTTGTGGTTGCAAGATGTCGCAAGTCGCGGTGTGTTCGCGCTCGACCTTCCGCACTTGCCACGGGCCCGCCTCATCGAAGCCAGTCGCCCCGCCAATGTCTCGGGAAGTTTTGGCCGCTGTTGCTAGCGCAGCGGTTCATTCGTGAAGAAAGGAGGTAACAGCAATGGAGTACACCAAGCCAGAAATTACCCTGCTGGGGGACACTCGTCTGATCCAGGGCTCCAAGAGCATCGGGGCCGATGCGGGCAGCCTCGAAGCTCAGCTCCGAGTCGAGAACTGCGAACTGGACGACTAACAACCTGCCCTGCAAATCGCGAATTGTAAGTTTTGCGAGCAGGGCCTTATCCCCTTTTCCAGCCGTGTTTGCGGCTGGAAAAGGGAGTTTTCTCTGGGCAACGTGTCTTTGGCGATCTTTCAATATCGCTACGCACGGCGAAAGCCAGGCAAGCGTATCATTTTCCTTGTGCCTATCCACTACAGGATTGACTCTCAAAGAAGGCGGATTTGGACCACCTGTATAGGAAATGTAAATCCGAAAGAGATAAGCAAGCACTTTCAAGACTTGGAGCGTGATCCAGACCGTCCTGATCGTCTTAATGTCTTGCTGGACTTGACAGAAATGACCTCCCTGCCCGAAACCGACCAGCTCAGGGCGGTTACTAACGATCTCAAAAGACATCAACGCACGATGCAATTCAATGCCTGCGCCATTGTCGCCCGCAGGAATGTCCTTTACGGCATGATGAGGATGTTTCAAGCTCTTGCTCGGAACTCCTTCACCACTACCCAGGTGTTTAGGACCACTGTGGATGCAGAGGCTTGGCTCACAGCACAGGAAGCCAAGCCCGAAGGACAACATTAGCCCAGGGTCGACGATAACTTTCAGAAAGTTTGTGCTGCTTCTCGCGCTGGTATTTATGGTCGACAGTGACACGGTACGGCGAATCGCCCTTTCCTTGCCAGAGAGCAGGGATGGGTCAACGGCTACGGCGTTGCGGTTCTACGTTCGAGACAAGCAGTTTGCCTGGACCTATCACGAGCGGATTCATCCCAAGCGGCCGCGCCAACCAAGGCTCGAGGTCTTGGCCGTTCGCTGCGCTGCCGACGATAAGGAAAGATTGTTGGCTTCCGACCCGGGAAAGTTTTTTACTACGGACCACTATCGGGGCTTCCCCGCCGTCCTGGTGTACCTTGATTGCATCGATGAACAGGAAATTCGATCGTTGCTTGCAGCAGCATGGCGGTGTCAGGCCCCAGCTGCATTGCGACAAAACCGGGGATAAGCTTTTCGACCCGCAGGAACCGCCTCACCGCGAGTCGTACGTTATTTTCGCTCGGGTGCAAGACGGCAATAGCAGGTTCCTCAGCGCACAACCTGCCTCCCTCTAGTAGAAGTGCATGAATGAACCGGGGGGGAAAGCTTCCCGGCATGAAGACTCGTCTTTCGGCACGTAATTTGTTGCGTCGAGGGATGTGTCCTTCGGCCCAGACCGAGCCTTGGGATGCTGGCTGGCAGATTTAACAGTGTCATTCTGCATGAATTACCCGGAATGCTTATGAGTGGATGAACTGTTGAGATTTGCAGTTAGCGGAAAGGAAATTCGCCTGGATGAAGCCTCCTGTTCCCCCAGTCCTATTTTCGATATTGCTGTTTGCGGGCATGTTGATTTTGTTGGAAGCTGGCCGCCGCATCGGCATTAAACGACGTCCAAAGGAATCGGAGAGCGAGCGGGGGAGTTTAGGAATCATTGAAGGGGCTGTGTTCGCCCTCTTTGGATTGGTTTTGGCCTTTACGTTCTCCGGTGCCGCGACGCGGTTCAATGAGAAACGTGCACTGATCGCCGAGGAGGCAAACTGTATCGAAACCGCCTATCTGCGCCTTCACCTGTTGTCGGAGACAGCGCAACCTGAGCTGCAAGAACTATTTCGCCGCTACCTTGACTCCCGGCTGAAGACTTACCGCGCTTTGCCAAACCTGGATGCAGCAAAAGGCGAGATGGCCGAATCCAAGAGACTCCAGGAACAGATTTGGCTCAAGGCGATATCGGCCAGTGCGCAGCGCGACTCTCATAGCGATGCCGGCAAACTGTTGCTTCCTGCGCTGAACGATATGATCGACATCACAACGACTCGAACGATGGCGCTGCAAAACCATCCTCCGAGCATTATTTTTGTTTTATTGTTCACCTTGGGTCTCATCTGCTCCTTATTGGCCGGGTACCGAATGGCAATCGGGCAGCACCGGAGCTGGTTGCACATCCTGAGCTTCGCGCTAATCACGGTGACCCTGATATACGTAATTACTGACGTTGAATATCCGCGTACAGGTTTGATCCAACTTCAGCAATTTGATCAGGCTATGACTGACGTTCGCTCAGGCATGAATCAAAACGCACATTGATTTCATCGGGGTGCGAACTCCTCGCACAACGTCACATACGGAAGCAGAGACAAGACAAAAAAGTGGGCCAGACCTGACGAAACGCTGGCCCACCACTTGAAGGAGCAATCAAGGAACCGCACGCATCCCCCCGGATGGGCGGTAATTCAAGCTATGCGGCCCGCTATGGTGCAGTCAATTCCGCAAAAGTTGTAGACAGCATTCCTCAAGTGATGAATTTGATCAGCGGCGGTAGGTTTCTCACGTCCTAACGGGTTTTGGGGTCTGGACGGTTCGCTTTGCCTCCGCTGCCTTCGCTTTAACGCCGGAGAATTCGGGAGCCGCCCTCCCATTTGTCGAATCTTCCTTTGAGGAGTCGAGGACGGCTCCGCGCGGGCCCGAAAGTGCTGACATCGTAGTGAATGGCTGACTCCGTTCATTGACAGGTTGGTCAAAAAACCGCTGAGGGACAAAAAATCGTCGCGAACATGATCTGTGTGGGTTTACGGTTCAACCAGAGGATCAGACATCTTCGCCCCAACTGCCCCGCCAGTTTGTAAAGCCCCAAGAAAACAGGGCTCGCCTGCGCATTCTGACAGTTCTTCGGAATCGCTCGAATCATTGAATCTGAAATCCCGGAATGTCGTTGCTCAGAACAATCTCCCTCTCGGTGTGCTTATGCTGCGCCGGTGTAGCTTTCCCAGCGGCCCAAGACACGATAAGACCGAGCGATCGGGTTCGACAGCAAGGCGCTCCCGAACCCACACAAACAGCGGCTTCAGGCCAAGGGATGCCTGGAACCATCACCGGCACAATTCTTGACCAATCAGGAGCCGTGATGGTTGGAGCGCATGTGCGTCTCGAGCAGGGCGATCCATCTCAGATTCAAGATGTTCAGACCGGCGATCAAGGACAATTCTCGTTCGCCAAGGTGGTCCCCGGTGACTTTAGGTTGACCATCACCTACAAAGGATTTGGCTCTCACTCGTTCTCGAGTGTCCTTCTGGCCGGACAGGCATACCTGGTTCCCCCAATTGTCTTGATGATTGAGCACGACGTAACGCAGGTTTCAGTCAAAATTACACCCACCGATGTGGCGCAAGCCCAGATTCAAGAACAGGAGAAACAACGGGTATTGAGCGTGATTCCGAATTTCTATGTCAGCTATATTCACGACGCCGTTCCGCTTACCCCGAAACAGAAATTCCGCCTTGCCTGGAAATCGACGTCAGATCCATTCACCTCCGTCGGAGTCGGTATTTTGGCAGGTACCGAACAGGCCGCGAACGCTCTCGAAGGATATGGGCAGGGAGCGCAAGGTTATGCAAAGCGGTTTGCCGCCTCTTATGCCGATGTCATTGCCGGCACCTTTATCGGAAGCGCAATCTTGCCCTCTGTATTGAAACAGGATCCCCGTTACTTCTACAAAGGGACCGGAAGCGTTCGATCAAGGCTTCTGTATTCGATCGCCAGCCCTGTGTTCTGCAAGGGCGATAACGGTCGCTGGCAGCCAAACTATTCGAACGTTCTCGGGTCTTTTGCCGCCGGCAGTGTTTCCTACCTCTACTATCCATCAACCGATCGTAATGGCTTCGGGTTGCTTGCCACGAATACGGCAATCAGACTCGCTGAAACGTCCTTCGAGGGTGTACTACAAGAGTTTCTTATCCCGCACCTGACCCCGCGTTTCCGCAAGCATCCGCGTCAGGATCCTCGAAACAGCTCTTTGCCATGACAATGGACTCCAGCGCGCCAAGAAAACCAAGTTTCCCCTCCCGTCGCAATACCTATGGTCACTTGCGAGCAACAGAGATATTCACCCTCGTGCTGCTCGGCCTCACCCAACTAAACCTCGTCCATGGGGAATCGGGCATTCGGCCCTCTGCCGGTCTAGCTCCCGAGGCCATCGTAGCCTCCTGTAAGGAGCCAAACTCGCCTCGAGCGGTAAAGGATGCTCTGCACCTGGTGTGCGCAACCGATTCCAGCGGCTCCGAATCGGTCCGCGAGGCCATTGTCATTTGTTTCCTCGGGGGCTTCGTAAAGGCAAGCGATGTCAAACATCCTGAGGTATGGTTTGCCAGGTATTTGCACGATCGTTATGGCCCAGCTGTCCAGGTCTGGATCTTTGGGAACCGTGACGAAGAGAAGGCCGTAAAGAAAACGCTGCAACTGGTGGCTGCGGACCGGATGCATGGGGGGAAAACCACCGAACAGCCGGCAATCATTGTCTATGGTCACAGCTGGGGAGGTTCCCAGGTGCTGTCCTTCGCGAGGGACCTGGGCAAGGAAGGCTTGTTGGTCTCACTGACAATTCAAATCGACAGCGTCCGCAAATTGGGGCACGACGGACACACCGTCCCGCAAAATGTCTTGAAGGCGATCAATTTCTACCAAACGCGAGGGCTGACACCAGGAGAGCGTCACATTGTTCCAGCCGACCCGGCAAGAACGGTGATTTTGGGCAATCGCCAGATGACCTATGACCACCTTCGCATCAACTGCAGCAACTACAAGTGGCTTTCCCGGATGTTTAACAAGCCCCACCACCAGATTGAAAATGACCCGAGAGTATGGGATAGCATTGCCTCGCTCATCCATGCTGAACTGACCGTCAGGTAGTTCAGCTCCGGTTATTCGTATTCAATAAGCACCTGCAGAGATCAGGCGCTGAAATTCTCCCAAAACTTGGGAGCTGGTACAGGTCACAAGCGTAGAAGCCTCGAGCTGCCAGTTTGCGGATGCGGCCGTTTGTTCTGATTTCGTAACAAAGTCGAAGTAGTTAACATGAATCCCGGTCCTCTGCCAGAAACTTATTCCAAATTGGAGACGGCGAGCTGTTGTGAATGTCCCCGGATAACCGCGTACGCTCGGCCCTCCCCGTGGAATATAAATGGCGAACATGCCTACGATTCGCGCCCTCCTGCTGACTGCAGATCCGTTGCTGATCACAACCTTCATCGGCGTATCCAGCGAACTCGGCATACAAGCAGAGTCCAGCGAGGATTCCGATGCAGTCTCGCACCAACTGAATCGGGCAAGATATGAAGCGGTTGTGCTCGATTTCGATACGGTTTCAAATGCAGGGCCAGTCCTGGCGAGTGTTCACCAAAGCCGATCCAACAAAGATGCAGTAGTGTTTGCCGCCGCCACGAACGCAACTCACATAAACCAAGCCTTGCAAGGACGCGCGCATTTTCTTCTGCGCAGGCCGATCGAGGCCCCTGTGATCCGCCGCACCCTGTACGCTGCTTACGACCTCATGCTGGGGGGCCATCGGCGGCATTTTCGATGCACGGTCAGCATTCAAGTCCTGGTGACGATCATTCGTTCCAGGGAGAGTTTTCAATGCCAAGCCATCAATATCAGTGGCAACGGCATGGCCATCGCTAGCCCTGCTCCGTTGAAGCCCGCAGAAATGTTGAATATCTCCCTTTTCCTGTCTAATGAGAAGGCGGTCAGCGCAACCGGCATCGTGATTTGGGACGATCAACACGGGAAAACTGGCATTAGTTTCCAGTGCAGCGATCCAGAAATGCGACGCCGCCTAGATTCATGGCTGGACTCTCGCTTTGCAAGCAAATGGGTTTGAACGTTGCCTGAGGGGAACCCAGGGATCGGCAGTTGACGACAAACCCAAGGAGCAGGCGCTCTGACTCTACTGGCTTCGGGTGGCCCACCCGGTAGAGCGGTCGAAGACTTGATCTGCATTGTACGCATAAAGCCATGCTCATTTCTGAGCGTGGCCTTTTTTTGCTTGGCGCTCGAACTCCATCTATCTGCTGATTGCTAGAGCAGCGGCGTTATCTGCTGTGGGGAATAGTTTGAGCCGTTCAGTTCGGCATCGGTAAAGCCGACAACGAAGAACTGGTTCGGGTTGGGGATCTGGTTGCCCTGCGCATCGGGAACGCTAGACAGAAAGTCGTTATCGTTCGCAATCCAGAGTGTGTGGACGTTGATCTTTCCCTGTTTCACGTTTGGGCCGAAGGAGATGCCTTCGATCTTGGCCGGGATGTTGCCCGCGGCGATTCCGTTTTTTGTGAACAAGTCCACCATGTCGAGAAACAAGCTCTTGCCAACGGCTGCGTTGTTAGCAAGCACAGCACTCGCATCCATGTTACTGATATCGGTCGCAGTGTTCAGGTCAATTTTGAACAGCTGTTTGATCACAGCATCGTTGCCATTAGCTCGGCCGTTACCATCCCGCTCATCTACCAGGAACTCGTGGTTGTTGAGGGCGAGAATCTCGCTGACGCCTGAGCCGGCAGTCAGTAGGTAGCCATATTGGTGAGTTGCAACGCCACTTGCGATGTCGAAGGTGACAATGCGAAGCAGCTTGGATTGCTTCTTGCCCTCATTGGCGTCCTGAATGAGCGCGTTCTGCATGATGCCTACCAAGGTTGTGCCATCAGGCGTGATTGCTAGGCCTTCCATGCCCTTGTTGGCGACGCGCCCATACACATTGCCGCTGATCTCATTACTGCCGATCGACGACAAATTCGTCGCGAAGAAGCAGCCAAGAAAAGGTGTTACCGGGTTGCAGGCGGGAAACTGCAGGGTCCGCAGCCGCTGGCCGGTCAGGCGGTCGAACTCATAAACGTAAGGACCGTATTCGTCGGAGATGTAAACCTTCGTGCCGTCGTTCGAAAGGCGGATGCCCTCGGTGTCAAAGCGGGCGTCATCGGGATTGCCGGAGTCTTTGCTGGAATCAAAATTGTCAGACCGGCCTGTGAAGAAATACCGAGAGGAGCTGTTGATGGGCGGAACGCCCGAGCCAGCGTTGGTGTCGCCCGTACCATAGGCCAGCGGCGTGGCGCTCCATAGCAAGGTTGTCGAATGGATGGACAGGCCGAGCGAAAAGGGCGTTCCGAGGCTGCCGTTCTTTGGGCTCAGCTCAAAATTCACGGCGTGGAATCGGTTGACGTAGCTGGCAGTGTCGTCAAGGTTCGCATCATAAGGAAATGCGTTGGGACCGCGGTCGGGCAGAGCGAGAAACGTACTGCCCCCGGCATAAGTGATGGCGGAACCGAATCCGCCGAGCAAGCTTGCAGGCGCGCCATTCTCCAGTGTGTAGTTAAGCCCAGAAAGGTCGGTGAAAACACCAGCACGGGACCTATCGAGCGTGCCGACCGCAAGCAGCGTGAACTGAGCCTGGGCGCAGAGAACAAGTAAGAATGAAGAAATGAATGCTATAGAGACACCGCGGACGACGGTTTTTTTCACAGTGGGAGTTCCTCCGAGAATTGTTCCAGCAGAGTAAGTTCGATAATGCAGGAGGAATCAACACCTTGAAATTAATATCTGATGAAATCCTCACCATCACGGAGAAAGTCAAAGCCTAGACAAAAGTATCCTGCCGCACATAGGCATCCGCCTCACGCACTGGGTAGTCAATGCGATTTCGCGTGTCGCTTTGGCAAACTCGAGGCCCGTGAATGGGCAGGCCGGCTATGCTATCGGATGCCTCATGAGGGGGAAGAAAGGGGTCACCACGAAAAGCTGATGGAGGCGCTTAGCGCGAACGAATGTCGGAGACACCGATCGAGGTGCAGCTTTTCCTTGACATCTTGTAGAACTCCATGGACGTGGCCGACCCGGGATATCTAATCTAACGGCTCAAATTGTGGCGCCCCTCCGTTCAGCATCGGCGGAACTTCGTCGAGCGAGCGAACAATGGTCACCGAGTCGTAGTGCGGATCTCCCGCGATCTGGAACATTCTGGCCATACCGAATCCTACTGTGCTAGGCATTACGAAGAAGCGACGACAGTTCACCCCTTTAAGCGCAGGCTCTCGTCTCGCCAAGTAACGAACGGATTCAGCGGACATGGAGAATTTGGTTACGGATGAACATTCCACAATGTGAACCAGCGGATTCCTCTCTGACAAATGCTTGCGAATTCCTACGTCGGCTTCTCTCACCAAGTCATCGGTGAGTTCCCCCTCCATCCGGGTCAATAGGATGCTGTTTACAGGATCGAATTCAAATCGGAAACCCACGATTGCTGCCTATGCCCACCATTCTACCCATTCCTGGGGGAGCTACCACGAAGCCGCCGCCACGCAAGACGCAGTGAAGACCCGCTCGGGTAAATTGACTCCTTGGAGATGGCTCGCGAGTCACTCTATCAGGCGTTTACGTCAGCTCAGCCAAAGCAAATCGACGTTTTTAACGTTTACTACAACTGTTCGCTTTGACAGTTTCGTCATCCATGGGGAGTGCGGTTCAATTGCTTGCCTTTTCTCAGCGACGTCGCGTAAAGCAGTACCTACGGTCCTCCGTCACCACGACCTCCCACTGAGCGGTTCCCCCTGGAGGTCTGATCATGTCTTCGCCACTGAAACTCGCGTTGCTTGCTGCCCTGAGCCTGATGTCATCCATGCTTGCCGCCGAGGCGAGTGATTCCGTTTCGCCCGCGGTCGTGGTTGCCGACCGCCAACCCCTCACTTTTGAGCGTAACCAGGGCCAAGCCGCTCGCGAATTCGATTACCTGGCGCGTGGACGCCGCTATACCGTGCTTGTAAACCGGGACTCGGTGACCGTCCTGTTACCGAATAAGCGCAAATCGCACGATTCCACGAGCGTGGTGCGCATCCGTCTGCTAGACAGCCGCGCCGGCGCGACGACTCGCCCTTCCACGCCTCTAATGACCCGGACAAACTATCTGATTGGCAACGATCCACGGCACTGGAACACGAACATACCGAACTACGGCCGGGTGGCATACCACTCGGTCTACCCCGGTGTGGACCTTACTTATTATGGCAGGGGGGGCGAACTGGAATTTGATTTCACGGTTGCGCCTGGTGTCGACCCACACGACATTCATCTGGCGATTGAAGGTGCAGAAGCATCGACCACGAGCAACGGAGACATGGTGCTTCGGGGGAGCGGAATGCGGGTCCTACTTCGCAAGCCACGCCTCTACCAATTGGCAGGCACCCACAAACATTCAGTAGAAGGCCACTATGCGATTGACAAGGAAAATCGGGTTCGTTTCGTCATCGGCAGCTATGACAAAGCAAGGGAGTTAGTTATCGATCCGGTGCTAGCGTACTCCATGATGTTGGGTGGAGGATGGTCTGACTCGAGTCAAGCCATCGCCGTCGATGGTGCGGGATACACATACATATCCGGAAATACTCTTTCCGCCAACTTTCCGGTTACGCCTGGGGTCTTCGATTCCTCTTGCGGCACCGATGGGATATGCAACCAATTTCTTCAGAACGGGTCCCTCGCCCGTCATCAAGACATGTTCGTTGCGAAGCTCACGCCGCACGGCACCAGGGTCTGGGTGACGTATCTGGGAGGAAGCGCAGATGATAATGCCAGCGGGATTGCGTTGGATCGAAATGGACACGTTTATGTCGGTGGATACACGAGTTCTTTGGACTATCCAGCCAACCCGCTTAGCGGAGCGCCGCCGAAGCAGACGCCATTTGCATTCGTAACCAAGTTGAATTCCGTAGGCAGCTCCATCTTATATTCCGTTCGTTTCTGCTCACAGTGCACGGCCGCTGCCATCGCAGTCGACTCCGCCGGAGAAGCGTTTATCGCTGGAGGAACATCTGCTAGCCTCATCGTAACTAAGAACGCTTTCCAACCGACGGCGCAAGGTGGGGTAGACGGGTTCGTTGTCAAACTCAATGCCGCAGGGACGGCCCTCGCATACGGTACGTTCTTGGGCGGTCGCCAGGATGACGCGGTTAGCGCCATGGCGGTGGATGGATCGGGTAACGCCTTTGTTGCGGGATACACAGCATCGAGCGACTTTCCTACGACTGCAGGTGCCTACGAATCCAGCGCTATCAATGGGGCTTCCCTTTTTGTCGCGAAATTGAACAGCAGCGGATCCGGCTTAGCGTTTTCAACCTTCTTCAGCGGCCCCGGTCCCGGCGGGGGAATAACTGGTATAGCCACTGATGGCGCAGGGAACACATATGTGACCGGATCGTCGAGTAGTCGGGGGCAGTTTCCCACCACGCCTGGCGCATATCAACAAACGCCCCACAGCCTATTCGACGCATATGTGACCAAGTTCGATCCCCAGGGCGCACAACTGGTGTACTCGACCTTGCTCGGCGGGGGCGCCAGTGACTATGCCACTTCCATCGTCGTACAGAATGGGGAAGCCATCGTGACCGGCACTACCGTGTCGGGAAACTTCCCTACCACCGAAAATGCTTTTCAACGCGTGAATCGAACGAATTTCAGATTCACCTGCTTTATCACCAGGCTGAATGCCGCTGGCTCAGCCCTCCGCTACTCCTCTCTTCTGGGCGGCAGTATCAGCTCCGTGTGTTCCAGTGCAGCACCGGGTCGCTCCGGGGACGTCTACGTAAGCGGCTGGACAGGCGATAATGATTTCCCGACCACGCCAGGAGCGTTCAGGACGCCGGTCGGCAGGTTCGACGGCGCAAATGCGTTTGCCGCCCAGATTTCGCCTCTTTGCCTGCTCAAGACGGGAAATTTGACGGTCACGATCTGCAAGCCGGGCAACGGGACCTCAGTGGCTTCGCCTGTGACCATCATGGCTGGAACGCGCGATACGCTGCCAGTGAAGTTGATTGAAATTTTCGTTGATGGGACAAAGGTGTACGAAGCCAACCTTTCGGCCATTATGGTGCGGCGGAAGATGAGTGTAGGCGCGCACCGGATTACGGTCCGCGCACGTGATTATGTGAACCCGCCGTTCAATGCGTCGGTCAATGTCAGCGTCGGCCCATAGCTAGTTCCACTGCGTGGGCGCGTTCAGAATCAACAATCAGTAGGATTGGTATGCAGGAGAACGTACTGCATTAGTTTTTTGAAAGAGAACATACTGCGTTTACAGCTGGATCGCCTATTCAGTTCGAACCTATGGCGCTCAAGTTCTAGGTGCCGCCGACGCTAATCTCAATGCGCTCCTTGCCGCCCTTTGAACGTCCATGCCCCTGTGCGATACTGGCGAAATATTCGAGGACACATGCCGCTATGACAGACTGGTTCGCGCGCCCTGTCTTACATGTTTCTGACCTTCAGGCCTCGCTCCGCTTTTACCTTGATCGGCTCGGCTTCACGTGCCCCTGGCGCTCCGATGAGGACGGGGTGGCACAGGTGGATCGGCAGGGCTGCGCTCTGATCCTAGCCGACACGTGGCCGGAAAAGGTTGGTAAGGGGCTGATGTTCATTTCTCTGAACTTTGAGACGGAGGGGCGCGAGACCGCAATCGAGGCTTTGGATGCGTTGCGCGTTGAACTTGAGGCCAAGGGCATTCAGGTCAAGGAGGGCTTATGGGGTTATCGGCTCCTGGTGGTCGATGATCCCGACGGCAATCAGCTGTTCTTCAACTATCCGAAGGAGATTGCACCAGGCAAGATTGCTACCGATGAAGGTCGCGATGGGCCATCGGCGTCATCCTAGCTCTTCGATCTGGCCACTCATCTTTACCGCTCATTGGCTGCTTAGGCCGATGAAACCTCAGGTTCAGCGATGCGCCTGCTGACTAACACTCCTAAGACCATCAAGACGATGAAAAGGCCGCTGAACAACAGAAGCCAGGGCCAGTATTGCGTGGGATGACTCAGCACGCGGATTACGTGTCGTCCATAGAGGTGCGCGACGATGGCGACGATCGTATATCGGAATGCGCGCGATCCGGTGACGGCGCCTAGGAACCTCTCTGTGCGATAGGAGCCCGATGCTCCTGCAGCTGCGAAGAACAGGCTCGTTGGCATTGGAAATGGGATCGCAGCGGAAGCGACGAGAACACCCATCCCCCAACGATCAAACGCTCTGAGTAGCCTAGGGGTTCGTTGGCGACCAAATTTCGTGTCCAGATACGCTCGTCCTGCTCTCTGCGCGAGTTTGAAGGTGATATATGCACCGACAACTGAGCCCCCTGTAGCAGCAGCCGCATATTCGTACCAAGGATTGCGATGGCTGACGACGAGAATCACGAGCAGAATGTCAGGCCCGCCAAAAGTGGGTAGAGGAGTGCTGTCCAAGATCGCCAGACCGAACAATCCCAGAGCACCAAAATGCCGAAACATGCTGATCGTGCGGTTGCGTTTTCGTGAAGCTTGAAGAGCGGACAGCAACATTGGGCTAGGTTAGCAGTTCCCTACCCGAGTGTGAATAAGAGGTGAGCCGGCTTGGGCGAAGTCTATCGCGCGCGATCTGCGGTTCGCCTGCGAGGTCGCGATCAAGGGTTGCGAGCGTCCGCATACGTCGGGAAAAGTCCAAGAACAATCCAAAGACGTCGGCTTTAACATTGTCGCCCGCACGATGAACCTCGAGTCCCGAACCGCTCGCGAACCGGCCGGCGGTATGGTGCGCATGCTGAATATCGCTGATCTTCGAAAGCCAGATGGTGTGCGGTTTTCCGAGTTTTCAGCTAGACTGTCGACCTGACAATTCGCCCCACAATCCAGCCGAAGTGTGTCTTCAGGGTTGCTCTCGCCTGCGCACTGGTGGCACTCGGATCCTGCGGCGGCGCGAGCACTCCCGGAATCACCGACCCAGGCGGCCCCATCATACAGTTTGATGGCGATACCGGCGCCGGTAATCCTCCGGCTTACAAAGACCACCCAGACATGGCGGTAGCTGCGAATGGGACCCAGGTGGTTGAAACTTCCGGGCAAAACATCAATGTGTACAACTATTCCGGAACTCTGGTGAAATCAACGCCGATCTCTAGCTTCATAGCCAATGCCGTTGGAACCGTGGGTACTGTCAACGACCCGCGGATGGTCTATGACCCATTCATCTCGCGATGGCTGTTTGTCTGTTCCTGCGCCGCAAATTACCTCATCGTCTCAGCCGACACGGACGCGACCAGCACCTGGAAGGGAGTGGCCTTGAGCGGAGACTCCGGCGACCTGGCGATGCGGATTGGTTTCGATAAGAATGGTGTGTACGTTGTCCAAACCGATATTGTGACGATCACCTCGAAGCTGTTTGCACTTCCCAATAACGATGTCGCTTGGGCAAGCGGAACCACGATCTCGCTAACACACGAAGGGATTGCGACCGGGAAAACTTTGGACGAGATGCCGGCAATCGATCTTGATCAGAACAAGCTCGCAACGGCACCCGAGTACTTTGTGACCCGCTCATCTCCGGGCGCAGCCGGACCGAACGTTCCCATCAATCTCGTCGTGGATTCCGTAACCTGGTCCGGCTCCGTCGCGAGCTTTGCTTCGAGCGTCGTAATCCCGACCGGGTTGTTGTTTAATGCAGCCAAAGCCGCTCAGCAGCCTGCGACCCCAAACATCCTGGGAACCGAGGACCATCGTATCTTTTCGGCTTATGCTTTCGGTGGCTCACACCTATACGTCGTTGCCGCGTCAGGTCCCTGCGCTTCGAATTGCGGCGCCCAGGGAACTGATTCCCATGATCTTTTTTTCCTACTCGACGTTAACATTCCTAACCTGACGCTCAACCAGGGAATCAAGATTGCCAGTGCGCAAAATGACTTGATCTTTCCGTCCTTGGCAGTGGATTCACAGGGCAACGTTGCACTCGCGGCAACGGGTGTCTCCGCTTCCCAAGCCGCCTCAGTTTACGAGTGGCACCGGCTCGCGACCGATTCAGGCAGCACGATTCACGGGCCCAACCTTCTCACATCAGGATCGGCGACGTACAGCTGCGCCCGCAGCCCCGTAGGTTGGGGGACCTATTCTACGACCGCGCAAGACGGCGGGGACGGAACTCGACTTTGGACTGTCCAGGAATACGCCAATAGTGCAACTCCGTGTCAATGGGGGACGCGCGTGGTGGGCTTTAAGGTTTCGGCTTTGCCTTAGTTGGCAAGAGCAGGGTTTCCTAGTCCGGACTTAGTTTCAGGCTGCGTCTGCCTCATAGCGCAAACCGCAGGTGCATTTAGTATTCCAGTGGCCTCATGGACTACGTTTTTTACATTCTCTGGGCAGCCCCCCCTGTTTGCCTGGCGGTGACTATCCCGCTCTTACTCAGGCGAGGAGTGCACCGCCGATTGCCCTTTTTTTGCGCTTACGCCGGTTATTTGGTGGTTGAGTTCACTGTTCTGTTCCTGGTGAACTTCCTAGCGCCTCGATCGCGGTCTCCAGCCCTCTTCTATCGATCCTTCGCCACTGTCTCCTTGGCCATATCGATTGCGCTGGAATTTCTGGTTATCTTCGAGTTGCTGAAAGAACTCACCCTGCCGCATGAGTTGGCCGGCAAACTTGTACCCGTTTTCCGCTGGGTGGCAGCGCTTCTCGTGCTGAGTGCGGCGGGTTTGTCTGCGCGGTTGTTGCAGGACGGCGCTGGGCCATTGGTAGGCGTCTTCCAGACACTGGTGTTTTCTGCCAACCTAGTGAAACTTGGTCTGCTCCTCGTCGTACTTGCTTGCACCATCGGACTCAAGATTCCCTGGAAAAGTCTGCCCGCTGGCCTTGCCCTCGGTTTCGGGATTCAGTCGTCGGTCAACTTAGGGGCCTCGGCATTGTATTCCGTTCTTGGCAGACCCGGGTTTCCCACGGTCGACATGATCCGCATGGGTGCCTTCCTGTGTTGCACCATCATTTGGTTGGTTTGCATCGCCCGGCGTGAAAAACCCTTAGAATTCGAAGATCAGGGACTGCGCGTTTCGGAGCTTGAACGAATCGAAAGGCAAATGCAAAAGATGATTCGCGGGTGAAGCGCACCCTTGGGATTGGCTCAGTTGTGGCGGTTGCCGCAATGAGCATAGGAGATAATGATGCCGCAGCTGCACGATATCCACCACAGGACTGATTCAACCCAGGGTTAGATCAGGCAGCAACGGCGCTCACTGCCAAAAAACGGCGACGCAAAGGATTGATAACGCTTGCTTACGACAATCGGGCAGCCGGAAGCGCAACCCAGTTCGGGATGCCATGCGGCGGTAATACTTCTGTATTAATTTTAGCCTTGGGAATGCCACGATTGGTAGCCGTCCTAGTCTTGCATCCAATGCGGAATGGCACGCATAGCACTTAAGCCAGTTCTGCAGACATGGGCACGAACCTTGCGAGGTCGTGTTCCCTCCCTCTCGATCGAGATCACGCGTGAATGTCCGCTCCGATGTCCCGGCTGCTATGCGTATGACGACGCGCACCTGGGAACAACCAACCTTCGCAGCTTGTCTGACTTCAAAGGTCCCGAACTGATTCAGCGAATTCGCGAACTCGTGAAGGAGCACAAGCCGCTCCATCTCTCGATTGTGGGCGGCGATCCGTTGGTCCGCTATCGTGAACTCGACATTCTTCTGCCTGAGCTGGTCAGTCGTACCCACGTGCAGGTGGTTACCAGTGCTTTTCGTCGAATCCCGCCATCATGGGCTAAACTGCCAAACTTGCAACTGGTTGTATCCATTGATGGGTTGCAACCCGAGCACGATCTTCGGCGCAAGCCCGCAACCTATGAGCGCATTCTTCAGAACATCGAAGGCCATCACGTCGCCGTACATTGCACAATCACCAGTGCTATGACTCGGCGCACCAGCTACCTCCCAGAATTTGTTGATTTCTGGTCAGCTAACAGCAACGTAGAACGAATTTGGATGAGCATTTTCACCCCGCAACTCGGGGCAGTGAACGTCGAGTGTTTGGATTCTGAGGAGCGCAAACTCGTGGTAGGGGTTTTGCTGCGGATGCGCCGAGAAGACAATAAATTGGACATGCCCGAAGCGGTGCTCAGGGAATTCCTTGCTCCTCCAGCATCGCCTAATCGGTGCATTTTTGCTCAAACCACGCTCTCGTTATCGGCTGACTTGCGCACAATCGTGGAACCCTGCCAGTTTGGCGGGAACCCGGACTGCTCGCGATGTGGCTGTATGGCATCCATGGGATTGGCAGCAGTCGGGCATCGAAGGGTTCTTGGAAATGTGACTGCGGGACATGTTTTTTGGATCTCAGCCGCAATCGGACGTGCTGTTAAGGCTGATCCGCATAAGGGTACGAAACTTACGCCGCAGCAAAATCTCCTGGTTCCGGGGCCGAGTCCAGGGAGCGATACGAGGCAAATTTTCAATTCCCGATAAATCGGAATATTGCTGATCGATACCGAAAAGTCGACTCCCAATTCGTCCTTGGTCGGGGCCTGGAAGTTTCATGTACGGCCGCCAACCTCCGTCAGGTGGATTGGCGTCGGCGAGGGAGTCCCTTTGACGAGGCCTCGGATCCCGGTGGTTCACGGAACGGTTCCACAGAAATCCGCTCGTAAGACACTTCCAGCACGGTCAGGGATTCTGTACCGCCCGGCGTTTGGAGAACTACACTGTCGCCCGCTTCCGATTTCATCAACGCGCGCCCAAGAGGTGACACCCAACTGATGTGGTTGCGGTTGAGATCGACCTCATCCGTGCCCACGATGCTCACCACTCGCTCCGCTCCCGCAGCATTGGCATAGCGCACCGTCGCTCCGAAGAATGCTCTCGTCGCCCGCTGCCCCGATCTCGGAGCTTCCGGGTCCACCACTTCCGCGGCTTCGATTCGCTTCGTGAGAAAGCGTATCCTCCCATCGATCTGCCGCAGCCGCCGCTTGCCGTACTGATAGTCGGCGTTTTCACTGCGATCGCCATTGCTGGCAGCCCACGCCACCACCTCCGTCACGGCCGGGCGCTCCCTGGTGAGCAGAAACCGGTGTTCATCTTTGAGGCGCTGCAGCCCGCTCTGGGTTATGTAGTTCTTGGCTAGCGTCGTGGGCTCGTCCCTTTGTGGTTTTCTCGTAAACCCTTTCCGCATCTCATCGTCCTTCCAGCGCGGCGTTCATCAGCCGTGTATAGCCGTACTGATTACTGAGATTGGGGCTGGAGCCATCCCCCCACCCTTTCAAAAGTTCGATGACGTTGCCTGACCAATTGGCTGGCTTCGTCGAAAGTCATTAGTCGCCGTGAGTCTTGCTGGTCGTAGGTGTCATTGTAGCCGCATTCCGATTAGGAAGGCCGGTTGCTGGCAAATCACTGTAGAGCTCGTGACCTGCGATAAAATTGCCGGAATGCAGAGCTTGCCCAGAGCCTTCCCAACCTCGATGTCTACCCGCTTGTTCGTGCTCTGCTCCTTGCTGTCGGGCGCGATGTGGGCGTCAGGCTCGCCAAAGCAAAGCGGTCGGGCGCGTATCACCGGAATCGATCATGTGACGATCTATGTCAGTGACATCGAAAAATCGCGGCGGTTTTATTCCGATGTTCTCGGATTGACCGTCGGGTGCCCGCAGTACTCCGGATCGGAGACTTGTCTTCATGTCGATCCATCGGAACAGTACGTTCTCTTGAAACCGTTATCGACAAAAATAAGAATGGACGCCCACAAGAGCTGGCTTGCGGAAATCACATTCGCAACCGACGACGTCTGGGATCTGCGGCAATACCTGAGGACTCATGGCCTCCACCCGGGACCGACTCAAAAAGAATCGGATGGCGCACAATACTTTCGCGTACTGGATCCGGAGGGAAATTCCATTGGTTTCGTTCATCGGCCGCCTTCTAAGATCGCAAATACGGCTTCCTCTAAACAAATCGGTTTGCGGATGATTCATGCGGGTTTTGTCGTCAAAGATTTGGCTGCCGAGAGTCGCTTTTACGTAGACCTTCTGGGGTTTCGTCTTTACTGGCGGGGTGGTTTCAAAGACGACGGCACGGACTGGTACGAACTGCAGGTGCCGGACGGTCCCGACTGGATCGAATACATGCTCAACATTCCTGCGAACGCCGACCACAAAGAACTGGGTGTGCAGAATCATTTTTCGTTCGGCGTGAAAGATGTTCACGCCGCGGCAGCTGAACTTCGATCGAGAGGGTACCAAACATTCGATGGGCCGGAAGTTGGGCGGGACGGGAAAGACAGCCTGGATGCCTACGATCCGGACGACACACGCGTTGAAATCATGGAGCTTACCCCCGTTCAGAAGCCATGCTGCCATCCTTATACTGCCGAGCATCCCAAGCCATGATGGGCCAGACGTTAAGGCATAGAACTCATGGACCCACCGGCTACTATTAGAAACAGGCCTGACTACCTTCTCCTTGATGTTTGGCCAGCTTCCCTAGACTTCAACCGTAATCTTGTCCCTTGCGTGTACTAGCCGCCGCTCGGTTTCCGATTTGGCGCGACCTGCGAAAATCTGTTCAATGCCTGTCGGCACCAAAGGTGATCCTATGCTGCCTTAGGAAAGCACGCCCCGCCGGTGTGAGGCGGACGAGTTTCGCGTCGAGTTCGATCAATCCGCGATCCGTCGCATCTTCCCATACAGGCAGTTTGGGGCAAGACGTCCTCCAAGCTTCCATCGTATCGCTGTAGCTTCGCTCTTGTTTCGCCACCCACTCCAAAAGATCCAGAATTAGGTTTTCCACCACGAAATCGGTCATGGCTCCCCCGTACTTATATTTTCACATCAGGCAGAAGACGAGTGTCATGCGATCATCCGCGGCCTTGTGGCTTGGCAGCGAATGCAGTACCCTCGGCACATGTTGACCCTGATCCCGCGATCGAAGTTTTGCGCCGCCACAGCCCTGTTGCTTCTAGCACATTCATGGACCCGAGCCACCGCCGAGGGTATCCGGTTCAAGCCTGTTTCTCGCGATGTCGTTGAGGCCAGACTGAAAAAATATACTGGCAACAACAAGGCGCGTGAGGCGACGCTCAAGCAACTGTTTGCTGAAGCCGGTTGCGATGACCAGCATCTTTCCGAGCAACTGGTAAAGGGATCAAAACTGCCCAACGTCATTTGTTTTCTGCCCGGGAGCTCGGAGAAGGTCATTATCGTTGGGGCACACTTTGATCGGGTTTCCAGCGGCGACGGAGTTGTCGACAACTGGAGCGGCGCATCGCTTCTGCCTTCCCTGTATGAAGCCGTGAAGACTCAATCACGCAAACATAGCTATATCTTCATTGGTTTTACGGACGAAGAACAGGGCGAACTTGGGTCCCACTTCTACGCGCAACAAATGACGAAGGAGCAGGTTGCAGCGACCGAGGCAATGGTGAACATGGACACGCTTGGGTTGACGTCCACCGAGGTCTGGGTCAGCCATTCGGACAAGAATTTGACTAATGCTCTTGCTTACGTCGCAAAGCAGTTGAATGCGCGCGTCTCTGGAGTCAACGTGGAACAGGTCGGAAGCACAGATTCGGAGCAGTTTTCCAAACGCAAGATCCCCAGTATCACGGTTCACTCCCTGACACAGGAAAGCTGGAATGCTCACGTCCTCCACACCTCAAAAGATACGCTTGGCGCCATTCGTCTGGACGACTACTACCAGACATACCATGTGCTCTCGGCTTATCTGGCCTACTTAGACAGTTTTGCAAACGTCTCAACGGCGCAGGCGTCGCACTGAGCCCCGGAATTGCCGGCGAGAAAGCTCGATAACCGTTCCTTGAGGGCGAAAAGGCACTGCGGTGCGCCATCGCCTGTGCCGCTCATTTAACAATTCTGTAGAAGATGACTTACCGCGCCCGAAACCTCACAACCACTTGTATGTCTGAGACGATCGGATCCGTGCCGCACATCGCGGGCTTGAACCTCCAGGTTTTGAGCGTATGTAAACCCGCGTCGTCCATCGAGCGAAGCGAACTCCCGATCAACTGGATATCGCTCACCGAACCGTCGGTCAGCACAGTCATAGCAACCGTCGTATCCCCTGCAAATTGATTTTCGCTCTTCGACGGGGGGTAGAACGGGTCTCGTGTTTTGATGGGAATCGCGGGTTTCATGTCGGCGCATTCCCTTCTCTCAATCGCTCCTTGTGGCGGGACGAGCAAGCCTTCGTCGAAGGCGGCCGTAGTCAAACTCAGGACATTTGCGTCGATGCGCTTGCTTCCGTTCTGGCGCAATTCGAGGTGGCGAGGGTATCGATGCGTCCCGAAATCGAAGTAATCGCTGTATTGTGCACGGGGCCGTTCCTCCGACGACTCCTGCCATTGATCGCTCAACACATCGTGAGTGAACGAGTCGATGCAAACCTCATGGGACTTTCCCTTTGCGCTCTTCTGCTCGACCTGTAAACAGAGCATTTGGACACCATTCTCGGCACGCGGCTTTGGTTTCTTGGCAATCAATTGTTCACGGCCTTCGGCAAATTCGAGCAGGTCAATCAATTCTCGGACGGGGATCGGTGTAAAGGCGATATTGCGGGTGGTAATGAGTTTCTCGCCATTACGAATATCAATTTGCTCGAAAGTTCCCAGCACAACCTTGCGCCACCAACGATCGGCCGCGGCCCACTTGAGCGTGAACTGCCCTCGCGTAGGCACATTCAATTGCGCGGCGAAGTCGACATCGAGCTCAAAGGGATTCGCTTGATCGTGGAAGAGACTCGACTGTAGTTCAGCAGCAATCAGTAACTGCTGGGCTGCCGCATCGGTGCTGGCTGCATAGGCCGATGCGGAAGAAATCAGCAAAATGACAAGCCAAAGCGACTTGGGCATTGGGTTTCAAATAGTACCGAAAAAGCTCTGTTCTGGGAAGAAGACTCAATAAGCGGTAGTGAGCTACTTTCAAACCGTCCCTAAAACTATGCGATACTCCCCTCATGAATGCCTGTGGGACGTGAATGCCTCCTACTCTTTCGGAAGCCTACGAGCGGAGGGCGGAAAGAGCCGCGTAAAATGAAGCGTCCACTCGAAATCGCTAGCGGAATCGGAGTTCTTCTCACCGCCTTACTGAGTTCGGCGGCGATATTCAAAATGTTTTCCGTTTACCAGCAGAGCACCCAAAAGGTACCGCTCCTCTCGATCATCTCACTAAGCGTGAATGGACTAGCTGTGTTTTTGTCTTTTGTGGGTGCGTTTCTTTTGCTTTCATGGGCCAACAAGTCAAAGTAGCCCACTACCCAATAAGCAGTAGCACGATGGCCAGAGCGGCAGGTCGTGCGCGCGTGGCCAGATCACAACACCTGTGGAATCATCGAATTCCAAAACTGGCTGCGCCAGGCGAAAACCTGCAACGCTTGCATCCGGCAACGCGCGGGCACGGTGAGCGTGGAATTGAAGGTTTGTTATAGCCTTGAGAACATGGCAGGCAATGGAATGCCGGCCATTACAACGATTGGGAACCTCTTATGCGCAAGATCCTTTCCATATCATCCGTTTCCTTCCTTCTACTCGCGGCCCTTGCTTGGCCACAGGCAACCAAGACGCCGGTCAGTCCGCGGGGACCGAGTGTCGCCGCAGGCAATCAGGGTGTGGTCGTTTCCGGTAAGCCTGCAGCCACTGCAGCTGGCATCAAGATTCTGCAACAGGGCGGAAACGCCGCCGATGCTGGCGCCGCCACTCTGCTGGCGTTGTCCGTCACCTATGTAGGCGCGTTCTGCGTTGGAGGTGAGATTCCCATCCTGGTTTACAGTGCGGACCAGAAAAGCGTAAAGCTGCTGGAGGGACAGGGAGAGGCCCCTCGCGACCCCAAGGCGGTCGCTTGGTACATGAAACACGGAATTCCGGACGGTGACGTGAAGGCAGCCGCCGTGCCTGGCACCATCGATGCGATTGTCACCCTGCTAAAGCTTTACGGCACCAAAAGCTTCGAGGAGGTCGTGCAGCCGACACTGGCCATTCTGGACGCCGGCGGCCCCAGTTGGTATATCGACACCGGCAGCGAGAAGAGGATCGAAACCGGAGTGAACTGGCAGGCGGATATGGCGGTAACCTTTCGCAAATTGGTGGAGTCCGAAAGGACCGCGAAGGGTACGCGACAACAGAAACTACAAGCCGTCTCGGGCCGTTTCTACCGGGGCGACATCGCCGACGCCTTGGAAGCCTGGTATATCGAGAAAGGAGGATTCCTTCGCAAGGCGGATTTGGCCGCGCATAAAACTCCGGTCGTGGATCCGCTCAAAACCACCTACCGTGGCTACACGGTCTATAAGACTGGTCCACTGACGCAAGGCCCTTATCTCTCACAGACGCTTCGCCTGCTAGAGGACTTCAACCTAAAGAAGATGGGCTTCAATTCGGCGGACTACATCCATACGGTGATTGAAGCGGAGAAACTGGCGCTCGCGGACCGCGACGAGTATTACGGCGATCCGAACTTTGTGAAAGTGCCGATGCAGCAATTGCTTTCTGACCAGTACACCAAAATGCGGCGCGAGCTGATCGATCCGAGGAAGGCATCTCTCGAGCTCCGGCCTGGCGACCCCTACAATATGAAACCGACCAAGCCGCCCACCATCACCGGCCCTTGGCAAGGCGGAACCACCGTGATGTGTGTGACGGATCGATTTGGGAATGTGATCGCGGCGACTCCCAGCGGATTGTCTAGCACCGCCGGCGTGGCCGGACACACGGGCATCATTCACGGAAGCCGACTCAGCAGCCTGAATACGTTTGCGGGAACTCCGAACGTCATCCAGCCGGGGAAACGCCCGCGAATCACGCTGAGCCCGACACTCGTTTTCCATGACAGCGATCCAGTGATGGCGATCTCGGTAGCGGGTGGCGACCAGCAAGATCAAGCGGCGATCCAGGTCATCCTCAACTACGTGGAATTCGGCATGAGCCCCGAAGAAGCGTTTAACGCCCCACGCTTCAGTACCTCGCATTTCATCAGCTCCTTCAGCCAGGACCGCGCCGACTTAGGTAGTCTGTCTGTGCCCAACACCTTGCCCGAAAGAGTACAGGCCGACCTGAGGGCTCGCGGCCACGTGGTTACCGTCAGCCGCGGCGGAGTGGGCGGAGTGGCTCTGATCGGCATTGAGCCCAAGACCAAGCAGGCTACAGCCGTCGGTCCGGCCGCTGGCAAATTGGAATAGATCCGTGGCATCGCCTGAAACGGTTTCTGCTCGATAAGAGATGGGGATCTTGAGCGCAAACGCCTGCTATCATCAATCTCCGTGCTGAACACGATTCCCCCAAAGACACGGGCTTTGAGTGAAATGTTGAGGTGGCGCGGAACACGCAAGCTTTACGTTCCAATCCTTCTTTTCATGTGCACGGTTTTCTCCGGCGCCGCCCAACCACCTACAGTCCCTGAAGTAATACCTGTCTCCGGTGATACCGAGTTTGTTCACGATCCGTCGCTCATTAAAGAAGGGAAAAATTGGTATCTGTTCTCGACAGGTGCCGGCCCCAGCCAACAAGGTGAAATTCCTGTGCGCTGCTCGAAAGACCTATACGTGTGGACGAAATGCGCGAGCGTTCTAGAGCACATCCCCGCTTGGATCGTTAAAGAGAGTCCATTGACCCGCAATCTTTGGGCACCCGACGTTTCATTTTTTGGTGGCGAATATCACCTGTACTACGCATTTTCTGTGTTTGGAAAGAACACTTCGGGAATTGCTCTGCTCACGAACAGAACCTTGGATCGACGGAGCCGACACTTCTCCTGGAAGGATTGCGGTCTGGTCCTCAAATCTGAAGAAGGGGACAATTTCAACGCGATTGACCCTAACGTTGTACTCGATGAGAAGGGCCACGCATGGCTTGCATTCGGCAGCTTCTGGGACGGCATAAAAATGCGGAGGCTTGACGAGGAGACCGGCAAGCTCTCTACTTCCGACACCAAGCTTTATGCGCTTGCGCGCCGCAAACGGCCAGACAATACTCCGCCGAACCCAGCCGGACTGCCTGGGAACTGGCAGGCGATTGAGGCCCCATTCATTGTGCATCATGGGCCGTACTACTATCTGTTTGTCTCGTTTGACCTATGTTGCCGGGGAACGAAGAGTACCTACAAGATCATGGTCGGACGTTCGCGCGAGGTGACGGGACCTTATACAGACGAACACGGAATGCCGATGCTCGAAGGAGGGGGCACTCCGGTTTTAGCGGGCAATGACCGCTGGCTCGGTCCGGGCGGACAATCCATAAGGCTGGGCACAAAGCATAACGATGACCTGATGGTGTTCCATGCCTACGATAGTAAGACGGGAAACCCTTACCTCCAGATTTCTTCTATCGACTGGACGGATGGATGGCCACATGTAGCGCTTCAGGGAAGCCATTCAGCTCACTAAGAGACCGATTCCTCCCCAAAACTCACCGCTGTTTGTGACACTCCCAAAACTGTACTAAGCATCCATTCTGGGCTGCAAGCTTCCAGCTAATCTCGCGTGGTTCGTTCTTTTCCCGTCCGAAAAGGACCGGGCGGGAATTGATTCGTCGTGCACAGAAGGAAGACCTATGCGACCCCTGAACCTAGTGGGCGGATGGATCGGCATGTTGGCTGGAGTCCTCTCCGGTGCCGTTATCGGCCTGTTCTTTCACCAGGAAACCTGGATGGGAGGGTACACCTCCTACCGCCGCCGCCTCATGCGGCTCGGCCACATTGCCTTTTTCGGGCTTGGATTCCTCAACATCGCATTCTCCCTAACCTCAGGCGAGCTTCTCCTTCACGGCAGCTGGTTCGCCATTGCCTCGTGGGCCCTCATCATCGCCGCCGCGAGCATGCCCGCCTGTTGTTTCCTGGCCGCCTGGCACAAGCCGCTTCGCCATCTCTTTCCGATTCCAGTCCTGTCTATGACAACGGGTCTTCTTGCAATTCTCATTGGAGGTTTTGCTCGATGAAACTGGGCCTGATCGCAATGAGCGGAGTTCGCGCACATAATGCCCAACTGATGGAATTGGGGCTCACGCTCCCCGGCTTCGTCGAACGCAGCCGCGTCATCGCCTCGCTTCCCAGCCTTGGCCTCCTTACCCTGGCTGGTCTTACCCCGCAAGACGTTGACATGCAGTACCTCGAAGTTGCCGACCTGGCGCAACTTGATGGAGTCCCGCAGGAATTCGACGCCGTAGCCATCTCCAGTTTTTCCGCCCAGATGCATGAAGCCTACGCCCTTGCCGATCGCTACCGCGACCTCGGCACTCGCGTTATCCTCGGCGGATTGCACGTGAGTGCTCTCCCGCTCGAGGCCATGCGTCACGCTGATGCCGTCGTCATCGGAGAAGGGGAACCAGTGTGGCCCTCTGTCGTAGCCGATCTCCGAGCAGGGGCTCTCAAGCCGATCTACGACGCCCGCGGCGCGAACTACACCTTCGCCAACTCGCCAATGCCGCGGTTCGACCTGCTCGAGATTGACCGCTACAACCGAATCACATTGCAGACGCAGCGCGGTTGCCCATTCCGCTGCGAATTCTGTGCTGCGTCCATTCGCATCTCTCCCACTTACAAAGTCAAGCCCGTCGATCGCGTGATCGCCGAAATCCACGCCATCAAGCGTCGCTGGGCGAGGCCTTTCATCGAGTTCGCCGATGACAACACCTTCGTTAACAAGACTCACTCTAAACAGCTCCTTCGTGCCGTCGCCAAAGAAAATATCCGTTGGTTCACCGAAACTGACGTTTCTGTCGCCGACGATGAGGAACTCCTTGCTCTCTTGCATGATGCAGGCTGTGCCGAAATTCTTATCGGTTTCGAAAGCACTACCTTCTCCGCCGTCGACGGCATTGAGCAGCGTGCCAACTGGAAAGCACGCAAAGCAGACTCCTACCTCAACGCCATCCGAAAAATTCAAGACCATGGAGTCCGAGTCAACGGCTGCTTCATCCTCGGGCTCGATAGCACGGGGCCGGAATCGTTCGCCGGTATCTGGCAATTTATCCAACAAAGCGGACTTTATGACATCCAGATCACGGTACAGACCGCCTTCCCTGGTACCCCTCTATACATGCGCCTAAAGCAAGAAGGCCGCATTCTCCGCGACGAAGCCTGGGAGCTCTGCACTCTGTTTGACGTCAACTTCCTACCACGAAAAATGAGTGTTTCCGAACTCGAAGCTGGTCTGCGTTCGCTCGCCGGGCGCATCTACGCCGACGAAGTCACCAAAGCCCGTCGTGCGGCTTTCCATCGCAATTACCGCCGCAAACTCCGGGAACGCAGCGCCCGATCACGGCAATTGGCGACAAATCTCTCTATCGCTTCTTGACATTTGGCTTGTCGGGAGAGGTGTAGCCAAGCGTAAGCGAGTTGTGCGTAACATGCTCACTTTCTCGCTTTTCATACCCAGCACACTTGAAAGGAGGTGGTACTCAGGATACTTTATCCAATCGTTGCTTTCCGCCATTTTCTGCCCTCGAAAGGAGCCGCAGCACAATTCGTCATGCGTTCAGCACAGGCCCTCACTCTCACTGCATGTACCCTGCTCCTTTGGCCATTCGTGCTTTCGGCACAAGATCGCCCCGGCCGTAGCATCGGCAATGTCTCAATCAAGGGTGATTTGATCATCATGGAACTGGACAAAGGCGCGTTGGGGAAAACCAACCTCTTCGACCTTGCGGGGCACACTCTCCGTTTCCTGCCTGAGCATTCCCGCTACTCCCCTCGACTGGCGCCATTGCAGTGGGACTCCGATTTCGGCCGGGAACTCTCCGGAACCGACGTGGTTCTCCATAATTTCTCGTTTCCCTTTTCGGACAAGCCGTGGAACTCCTTCCGGGTTGGCATTACCGGTTGGATCAGCTTTGGCAACAGGCAAACTCAGGATGGAGAAGGAGATCCCAGCCAAGGTGTCTCGATCGGCCGCTTCGATCCTTTAGCCGATGCTGCGGGCCAGCTCTTTGACAGCGCCCCCGCCATTTGCGCATTCTTCAAGCCGCGCATGTCGGGCACTCGTTACGTGAAAGAGCTCGCGGACCGCGTCGTCGTTACCTGGAACCTCACCGAACCTTTCGGCAGCATCCAGGACTTCACCTGGTCCAAGACGACCAACCGCTTTCAGGCGATCCTGAAACGCGACGGTGAGATCGATCTTTCTTACGAGGAGCTTGCCGCAAAAGATGCAATTGCCGGTTTGTACCCCGCTGTCTCGGGCAAAGAGAAATTGCTCGGGACAATCTCCTCGGATGCGCACTCAGAACTCGCAGGCCATCTTGACGTGCGCAGCGTCAAGATTTCGTCGATCGACGATACGGTCATTGAAGCCACATTCGAGACTCGCGGCCCAGTGCTGAAACCTGGCGATCCCGCCTTGCAGCACTTCGCTTACCAGGTTTCGTTCGCGCAACGAGCATCTGCGAGTCGGAGTGGGCCGGATGAAACTGTCAGCTGGACGGTTGCTGCCTTCAAAAGGCCCGGCAAAGACTCGAATTACTTCGTCTTCGGCCCGGGTGTCTCCAAAAAGGCGGAAGCGAATGGAAACAGAATCACTATCCGCGGCATTTTGCCTGCCTCGCTTCGCACCGCTGGTCGCGTTTCCGCCAGCGCTCAAGTCATAACCGGGGGTGACCAGGAGACGACGCTCAAACAATTGCCGCACCAGACCGTTCAATTCTCCGGTCTTAAGAATCCTGAAGTGCATTTTTCATCCCTAGGGCCTAAGGACGGACCGTTCTCGGTCATCTACGAATCCTTTCACTATCTCTCGTTGCCCAATCCGCAGGACCTCTCCTGCACAGTGATAAAAGCCCTTGGAGATCACTTCGACTTCCTCGCATACTACTCTGATTTCCGCATCGATAACCAGGAAGCGGGCACTCCGAGCGACGGTCCCCGAGGCGGCAATGTAAGCGGCATTGGCGACAAACAAGGAGACCTGGGAACGTATTGCACGCAAGGCCGTTTTCAATGGGGATATGTGCAACCGGTGTATGTGGGTTCAAACCAAATGCAGGAGCAGCCGCCTGAGAATGCTCCGGTTGACAACAATCGCGTTATCGCCTTCTATCGGCACCAACTCGCCGAAAATACTCCCGAGGGTAAGATGTTCCCGTACAACTACGCCATTTCGCAGCTCGGACATGAAATGGGACATCGGTGGGGCGTGTCGGTTTCGGCGAAGGTGAACGGTGAATCGATCGTTCTCGGACCGGTGCACTGGGCACGCGGTCTACACGCCCCGGTGGCCTTCCCTTATCAGCGGCCGACAGAAGCATCGGCCATGGGTGGCAGCGTGTGGCAGGACAACTATGACGGAACCTTCACCCAGCTGGACGACGACTACTATGTCCCAGCGACTGGCTACTCGTATCTCGATCTGTATCTGATGGGCCTGATTTCTGCGAGCGAAGTCCCGGACTTCTTCATACTGAGAAACCTCGTCCCAGCTGGCATGGACGCAAACCATCATCCGCTCTTTAAGGCCGACCGAACCAAAATAAGCGCCAACGACGTGATCGCCGCCGAGGGCCCGCGGGTGCCGGACGTCGACCACTCGCAGCGCTCTTTCAATACTGGGATGGTGCTCATCGTGGAACATGGCAGGCAGCCAAGTAAAGTGCTCATCGATCGCACAAACGGAATCCGGCAACAATGGATTCAGTATTGGGCGATAACCACGGGCCACCGCGCTTCCATGAGCGTGAGCCCGCAATAGCACGCAAGAGCTGGCAATATGCATCTGTTGGCCGGGGTAAGCTTTGGTCGCCAACCGGTGCAAGCTTGTCTTGCCGGAGCAACGTGTTGAGCGCCCTTGCTTGTGGGCTGCTATCCGGTGGTTTCTTGCGCTGCGGTCCTCGATATTCACTCAGTGGTGGCGAAGAAGCGCCTTCCTCTTAAATTCTTTGCAGCGTTCGCACCCGTCATCACGTTCTACGACAGTGTAGTTTTCGTGCGGTTTCTTGATTTGGTCCGCCACCTTTACGGCTTCTTGTTTCGTCCGGAAGGGTTTCCAGTCGAGAGACGAGTCGGATGCCCAGCGAATATGGTGATGAATACCCAGGTGTATGGATTCTGTTTCGTCCTGAGTAACGCCTCGGTGAGTGATCAGATTATTGGGAAGGCTGGTCTGCGCAATCATGAGGTTGAGAGAATACCGAATTTGGCCCGAAATGCACACTAATTAAAAAACACTAGAAGATGAAAAAGAGGTTAATCCAGAATTAACTGGTGATAAATCTTAACGTTCATTGATGGCTGGAAGGTCTTTCGTCGGCAACTGCAATATGAAGGGAGGGCGTAAAGGGCGATCCCGAGTCTGCCATTCGTAAACCAGCGCAAGATTGAAGGCTGCTTCTTTGTGATTGCTCTTGGCGGCTTGCCGAGGAATCGGCGTTAAGCAATCTGGAGCGGGCTCGTTTTTGCCATGAACCGATCCGAGAAAAAGGGTGTAATGTACTGACTGGAGTTTCTGGTTCGCGCAAGTTTCAATTCATTTATGCTTCCTTCTGGGTCGAGGCGCCTCGGGCTGGCTTTAGTATCTGCGCTGTTCTTCTGTTTCCTGGCAGTTCCCTCCCTCGCAGCGCCAGATACACAGGAAGAGAACTCCCCCAGCAACGCTAACAACCACCCTATCCTCGTTGAGCTTTTCACGTCTGAGGGTTGCTCTAGCTGCCCACCTGCCGATGAGTTCTTGCAGAAACTTGACTCGCAGCAACCCATCCCCGGTGCGCACCTCATCGTGCTGAGCGAGCACGTCGACTACTGGGACGGCGACGGCTGGAAAGATCCACACTCCTCTCACGCGTTCACCGAAAGACAAGAAGCCTATGTGCGTGCTTTCGGATTGAGCACTGCGTACACTCCGCAAATCATTGTGGATGGCTCCGGTGAGATGAGTCTCGACGATCCCCATAAGATCGAAGCTGTATTTCAAAAGGCGGTCGACAACTCGAAAATCCCCGTAAACATCACTTCCGTAAGCGTCGATCCACAAAATCCTCCCACGCTGCATGCTCATGTCGAAGCCAATTCTGCCTCCAGCAAAGCTGACGTCTTCGTCGCCATTGCCCTCAATCATGTTGCATCACAAGTCTTACACGGTGAAAATGGCGGCAAGCACCTCACCCATGTGGCCGTCGTGCAGCGGCTAGATAAGGTCGGCGAAGTTCAAAAAGGAAAGAGCTTTGTTCAAGATGTAAATCTCAAGCTCAAAACCGGTACCTCCCTGGGCGACATCCGGTTAGTGGCATTTGTGCAGGCTCGCGGCCCCGGACGCATGCTCGGGGCTGCATCGTGGAAAGCAGATAACTGAAAGTCGATAACTTGGGAGCGCACAGCATCCCGTTCTGGAGACCGGCTCTGATAAAACTCCAGACCGCTCAATCACCACGGCAAGGTGCCGCACCTCAACTATCTTTGTGTTCACTTAACGAGTATCAACGAGGTCGGTCCCTCTAGCGAACCTGCCGGTGGCCCGGCTGGGGTCAAAGCTCCCATGGCTGGATCGACAGTAAAGACGGTGATGTTGTTTGAACCGAGGTTCACGACATATGCAAACCGGCCCGAAGCGTCCATGCTCAATGCGACGGGGTTGATGCCGGCAGATGCGGTTGTACTGCGCGTGAGTGTTCCACTCGCTGGATCAACTGCGAAAACGGAGATGTTATCGTCAAGGGCATTCGTTACATAGGCAAATCGGCCTTGTGGGTCCAAGGTGATTGAGGTCGGGCCATTGCCGCTGCTGACAGGCAGGCTAAGCGGCGTTAAGCCTCCGCTGGCCTGATCGATCGAGAAGATGGTCACGTCATTCGAACTCAAGTTGGTCACGTAGGCAAATCTTCCAGACGGGTGAATGCTGATCGAAGTGGGACTCAAGCGAGCCGGAGCTGCGCCTAGCAGACCCAAGGCTCCGGTGCTGTCAACTCTGTAAACGGTTACGTCGCTGGAATTGAAGTTGGCCACGTATGCGAAATTTCCCGAGGGATGGAACCTGAGCTCGACCGGGGCCGCATCGGTCGGAACAGTACCAATTAGAGGAGTGAGCGTGCCACTGGTCGGATTGATTGAGAATGCAGAGATGTTGTTAGCTTGCTGGTTCACTGCATAGAGAATGTTGCCCATTGGTCCCACGGCGATGAACCGCGGGCCACTGCCAGCTGGAACAGGTGCCTCCACCATGTTGAGCCTGCCGGTATTCGCGTCGACGGAAAACACAGAGATGTCATTCGAAACTATATTGCCGACGTAAGCGAATCGTCCCGAGGGTTCCATCGCAATGACTCTTGATGATCCTCCGCCAGTCGGCACGGTCTCTTTGGGGCTCAACAGACCTGTTTGGGGATCAATGGTGTAGCTGGAGATGCTGTCGGACAACGAGTTGGCCACGACTGCAAAGCGTGCCCCGGCAGCCGGATGCGGGGTCGTAACAGTTTTATCAGTACCACAGCCCGTCAAAACCAGCGAGATGATGAAAATCAGGATGGGGACGGCCTTATTTCTTACAGGCATGTCAGTCCTTTTTAGTTGAAAATCTGTGTTATCAGTTGATTCAGCATGGGCGGGGCAAGACTCATGAGTGATGCCAACCTGTTGTAAATTGTTTGTCACTAAAGTGAGAGGCGCAAACTTGTTGATAGATCGCCATATCACGCAATATCAAAAGGCGCCCACTTTTGCGGTAAGTTGTGAGTCGTCAGAACACACTTACCAAAAGGAGCGCCTTTATGAATCAAGAGAAGTATATCGGCATGGACGTCCATGCCGCCACCATTTGCCGCCATCACTTTAATCATCTGGAAGGAAAGGATTGAGTTTCGACCCCAAACAGTTGCAGCGACAAGCAAGACACACTTCTTCAGGGAAGCTTAATGATCGTGGGCTGGATCTCGAGAAAACATCTCGTCTCCGGTCGAGGCAGAAGTTTTTTCTTGACATCCCTTTTGATAGAACTCACTGAGATCGGTTCGGAAACCACTCGCTTCCTCGCAACGGGTGAGGTCGCGACCGCGTGGAGGTATTAGGCGACTGAACTGGAACCGCGAGGCGGAGGGAGAAATTGATTCTCCAC
>Ga0097621_100000059_pt1 | contig 57332 bp, 55 predicted proteins | sample KBSMisM72_FD_73165 | JGI IMG/M metagenome (GOLD analysis project Ga0097621, IMG submission 73165) | Miscanthus rhizosphere microbial communities from Kellogg Biological Station, Michigan, USA - KBS Miscanthus M7-2 (version 2) (version 2) | ecosystem: Host-associated > Plants > Roots >... | reverse complement strand
CTCTTCACCCCACGCGCGGTACGCGCGCAGGATCAATTCGACGTCCGATGCGTGGTCGAGGCGTTCGGTCGCGTGCGGTTGCAGCGCCGCGGCGAGATCCGCTCGCGCGTCGATTCGCGCGTCGGCGACAATCCACAGCTCGCCGTCGAGCGTGAACGGCTGCTCCGGCTCGGCGCCATCGTTGAGGCGCAGCAGTGCGTGGCCGAGGCCGGCGTGGCCCATCACGCGCGAGCACTGCGCATCGGGCCCGCGGAACGCGAGCGACTGGGTGAGCCGATCCAGAAGCGTTCGTTCGACTGGGGCGCCGTCGAGATGCAGCAGCCCGACGATGCCGCTCATGCGCTCAGTCGGAGATCCGCCAGCACCGCGGCGCGAACGTCCGGGAGCCGACCGGCTGTCCTCGGATAGCGAAGCCGTTTGAGCGGCACTCGATCGGCGACGCTCGTCATGACGGCGAACTGCCGCTCGAGCCGATCGACGTCGACGAGCCGCCGGTTGAACGTGCCCCTGACGAGCTCGACGAAGCGGTCGCGTGGCGACACCGGCTCGATGACGGCGCCGTCGAGACGGCAGGAGTCGCGCGGAGCGGCGACCGCATAGATGGCGCGGATGTGGACCGGCTGCGCGCAACTCTGTCGTGCGTCGAGCGGCACGATCATCTTGGTGGTGGTTGCGTGCATCGGCGTCGCCGAAGCCGTCGGCATCAACCGGCCGGCAAACTTCGCGAACAGTTTGATTCGCGGCGGACCAGGGTACGCCAGCATGCCGTCGGCGGAATTTCCCAGCACGAGGAGATCGTCAGTGAGCAGGGGATAGCCGGCGTCGAGAAAACATGCGGCCAGCATCGACTTGCCAAACGCATTGCTTCCCATGAAGGCCACGGCCTCGCCGCCGACGACGACGGCCGTCGCGTGAAGCGGCTCGAGCCCTTGCTTGACGAGCGCGAATGAGAGCGCCTGGCCGAGCAAGTACACCTGAAACGATTCGTCCGATGCGCCTTCTTCCGGCCGGCAGCAAATCCGCCGGCCATCGCGGCCGACGATGAACTCGCCGACGCCCTGCCATCGGACGTACGTCGCGCCGTCCTGAAGGCGGGCGTATCGATACCAGGACTCTGGAGGCGAGCGGAACGCCGCGCCGTCGAGCGCGGCGGCGAATACGTCGGGCCCGCCAATCACACACGCCACGTCGCCGAGGCAGGGCGCGTCGACGTACGCAGGCAGCACCAGCGCGGTGTCGCTCACGACACGAATGCCGTACACGCCGTAGCAGTATCGGTTCACGTTATCGAAGGGCAGGGAGATGCCCCGAATTGTAGCGCTGGAAAGACGGAGCACCGCGATCGACGGCGAACAAGACGTCCCCAACAAACATCCCGGACGCGCCGATCGCGGCACTCGTCTTCATCACGCTGGGGCAAATGCTGTGCCGAAGGATGAGCTTCGTAAGCGCAACGGTGACGCGAACTTGTATGGTTCAGTTTCCGACGGACGATGTAGAAATGACGCGGTTTTCGCTCTCGCGCGTCATGCGGCGGCCGCGAGCTCGCGCTGTTCAAGCGCGAGCCCGAGCACCTCGTCGACAGACGTCACGGGATGAAACGTCATGTGCTCCCGCACGTCGTCAGGCACGTCGTCCAGATCCGCCTCGTTGCGAGCGGGCAGGATGACTTCGGTGAGCCCGGCGGCATGCGCCGCGAGCACCTTCTGCTTCAGCCCGCCGATCGGCAGCACGCGCCCTTGCAGCGTCACCTCGCCGGTCATCGCGAGCGTGCTTTTCACCGGCCGCTGCGTCAGGAGCGACGCCAGCGCCGTCACCATCGTGACGCCCGCGCTCGGGCCGTCCTTTGGAATCGCGCCGGCGGGCACGTGCACGTGGAACTCGCGGTCGAGCGCGCCCGACTCGATGCCAAGCGCCGGCGCGTGGCTGCGCACGTAGGTCAGCGCGATGCGCGCCGATTCCTTCATGACGTCGCCGAGCTGTCCGGTGAGCACGAGCCCGTTGCCGGGCATCGACGCGGCTTCGACAAACAGCACGTCGCCGCCGACGCCGGTCACCGCGAGCCCCGTTGCGACGCCGGGCACGGCGGTGCGCGCGGCGGCCTCGTGGAACACCTTCGCGCGGCCGAGCGCCAGACGCACTGCCGCTTCGTCGATCACGATCGGCTTCGCGTCCGGATTCGACGCGATTCGTGTCGCGGCCTTACGAAGCAGCGTGCCCAGCTCGCGCTCGAGCTGCCGGACGCCGGCTTCACGCGTGTAGTCGGCCATGACCAGGCGCAGCACGTTGTCGTCTGCAGCCACGTCGTCGAGGCGCAGTCCGTTACGCTCGACCTGACGCGGCCACAGATAGCCGCGCGCGATCGCGACCTTTTCTTCCGTCGTGTAGCCGTCGAACCGGATCACTTCCATCCGGTCGAGCAGCGGGCCGGGAATCGTGTCGACGACGTTCGCCGTCGCGATGAACAGCACGTGCGACAGATCGAGTTCGACGTCGAGGTAGTGATCCTGGAACGCGTGGTTCTGCGCCGGATCGAGCACCTCGAGCAGCGCGGCCGACGGATCGCCGCGCCAGTCGGCGCCGAGTTTGTCGACCTCGTCGAGCAGGATGACCGGGTTCATCGTGCCGGCGTCGCGAAGGGCGCGGACCAGGCGGCCGGGCAGGGCGCCGATGTACGTCCGGCGATGGCCGCGGATTTCCGCTTCGTCGCGAACGCCGCCGAGCGACATGCGCACGAACTTCCGTCCGGTTGCGCGGGCGATCGACTCGCCGATTGACGTTTTGCCCGTTCCGGGCGGGCCGACGAGCGTGAGGATCACGCCCGAACGGCGGTCGTCCGTCAGGCCGCGTTCCGCGCGCAGTTTGCGGACCGCGAGGTACTCGGTGATGCGGTCCTTCACGTCGCGCAGGCCGGCATGATCCTGATCGAGCACCTCGCGCGCGTGCTCCGGTTCGAGCCGTTCGTCGGACCGCTTCGACCACGGCACCGCGAGCAGCCAGTCGAGATACGTTCGGATCATCGACGCTTCGGCGTTCGTGTCGTTCATGCGTTCGAAGCGCGACAGCTCGCGCTCGGCCTGTTGACGGACGGCGTCGGGCATTCCGGCGTCGGCGATCTTCTTGCGATATTCATCGGCAATCGACGCTTCGTTTTCGCCAAGCTCCTTGCGAATGGCGTCCATTTGCTGACGCAGGAAGTACTCGCGCTGTTGTTTCTGCGCGCCGGACTCCACGTCTTCGCGGATGCGCTTGCGGACGCGCAGCTCGACGAGCCGCTCCTGTTGCAGCTTGACGGCCAGCACGAGCCGGGCCGTGACGTCGAGCGTCTCGAGCAGCTCGAGCTTCTGGTCGAGGTTCAGGTCGGGCGAGTAGCCGGCCGTGTCGGCCAGGGCTCCGGCCTCTGTGATGGAGCGGACGAACGCACTAATCCTCCCATCGTCGCCGCGAAGCTCGAGGATTTCCTCGACGACCGCACGGTACTCACTTTCGATGTCGCGCGTGACCGCCGGATCGGGGGAGACGTCCGGCCGCTCCTCCACGTCGACGCGAAGCACGCCGTCGGGATCGGAATGCGCGGCGCCGGGCACGCCGCGATGCAGCGCGACGAGCGAGAACGCGCCACGCCGGCGACGACCGGGGCGGTCGGTCACTTCAGCCACGATGCCGACCTTCGCGAAAACGCCATGACGTCGAGGCACCAGCAGCACGCGGGCGTCGTCGCCGAGGTCGAACGGGACGGTGACGGGCATGCCGGGGAAGACGACGACGTCGTCCAGCGGGACGAATCTGAGGTTTGCCATGGCTCCACGTTACGCCGATTACTTGATAGTGTCAAATATTATCGATCTCAAGTAAAATGGAGGCGATGAAGTCCTCGAAGAGCGGCGACGCGTGGCAGATGCTGGTGCGATTTTTCTTCGCCCAGCGCGCGCACATCCCGACGCTCGGGGCGGATCTCGAGCTGTCGCCGGCCCAGTGTCACGTGCTGCATCTCATCGAGCCGGGCAGGGCGGTCGCGATGGGCCATCTGGCGGAGAGGCTGGCGTGCGACGCGTCGAACGTCACGGGCCTCGTCGACCGTCTCGAGTCGCGCGGCCTGGTCCGGCGCCGCCCGTCGGACATCGATCGCCGAATCAAGGTCCTACAGCTCACGCCGGCCGGCTTGCGCGTGCGCGACGCGCTCGTCGAGCGGATGTCGACGCCGCCGGAAATCCTCAACCGGCTGTCTCCCCGCGAACGGGAGATGCTGGTGCGCCTCCTCAGCCGGTTGCTTGGGTGAGTCGATCCTGACAGTCCGCCTGAAGGCGGACACTACCTGAGACGCCTGATCCTTGCAGCAGGTGCCGGCGGATCGTGCTACAACCTTCCGCCATGCGTACAGCGCTCACTGTCACGTTCGCCGTCTTGCTCTCCGTAGGCATCTTCGCGCAGGCGCCCGCACCCGGTGCACCGCAGGCAGCAGGACGCGGCGGAGGGCAGCCGGTGCAGCCGATCCAACAGGTCCGCCCGGCGCTCTTCGTCGTCGCCGGCGCGGGCGCCAACTCGATCGTCCGTGTCACCAGCGACGGCGTCATTCTGGTGGACGGGAAACTTCCTGGTGAGCAGAACTACAACGCGCTGATGGAGCAGATCAGGAGTGTCACCGACAAGCCGGTGAAGTTCATGATCGTCACGCACCATCACGCCGATCACACCGGCAACAACGACCGGTTTCTCGCCGCAGGTGTCCAGATCGTCGCGAACCAGAATCTCAACAAGAACCTCGAGACCTATCAATTCAACCCGCGTCCCGCGATGGCGAGCATCACGTACGACAAGGACTACGTCGTCCGTCTCGGCGGGGTGTCCGTCGAGGCGCATCATTTCGGCCGCTCGCATACGAGCGGCGACACCATCGTCTACTATCCGGATTTGAAGGTGGTTGCGCTGAGCGATGCGCTGACGACGGGCGGACAGGGTCCGCTTGTCGACTACGCCGGCGGCGGCAGCGCGCTCGAATGGAAGCAGGTGTTCAACGCGCTTCTGAAACTCGACTTCGACGCGGCGATTCCTGGCAACGGGCCTGTGCTCACGAAGGCAGACGTGCAGGCCTTCAAGGCCAAGTTCGACACCGTCGTCGATCGCCTGACTGACCTCGTTCGAAAAGGCGTGCCGAAAGACCAAATCCTGATGCAGCTCAAGACGGACGACATCGGGTGGGCGCCGCGCATTCCAGCGATCGACGGACTGTACGCGGAACTGTCCGGCCGTTAAGCAGGGGGATGCACTTCCTTTCTTCGCTCGAACACAGCGCGTTCGGGACGTGGGTGCGGGAAGCGCCCACTATTTGGGCCTACGCGACGATCCTGTTTCTCCACACGATCGGACTCGGATTCGTCGTCGGCGTGAACGTGGCGATCGACCTGCGGATTCTCGGCGTCGCCCGGCAGATGCCGCTGGCGCCGATGCGCAAGCTCTTTCCGTGGATGTGGGCCGGCTTCATCGTCAACGCGCTTTCAGGCGTGGCGTTGCTCATTGCCGATGCGACGACCAAGCTGGCCAACCCGGTGTTCCTCGTCAAGATGACGTTCATCGCGCTGGGCGTCGTCAACATGGGATGGTCGAAGCGAAAGCTGTTCGACGATCCGCAGACGCTCGAACAGTACCCTCCGACGTCGCACGCGAAGCGCGTCGCGATCGTCTCCCTGGTGCTCTGGATTGGCGCGACGACCGCGGGGCGGCTGATGGGCTACCTCGGTCCGGTCAGCGGCCTCGAGTCGCTGGATTAGCGATGACGATCAGCGCAGAGTCGCAGGCCGCCCGTCGAATCGCGCTCTGCGATCTCTGCGAAACTCCGTGGCTCTGCGTTGTCGGGTAGCCGAATGAGTCCAACGGGCTTTCTTCACACTGGCGGTTTGCTGCAGGCGTACGCGGCGTGGATCAACACGACGTGGCTGCATTTCTTCGCCGTCAACTACAAGTGGGTGTGGGCGACGATGGAAACGCTGCACTTCCTTGGGCTGGGACTGATGGTCGGCACCATCGGCGTGCTCGATTTGCGGTTGCTGGGATGTGCGAGAGGCCTGCCGATCGCGTCGGTGCAGAAGCTGGTGCCCTGGGGCATCGGCGCCTTCGTGCTCAACACGCTGACCGGCATCGTGTTTCTCGCCGGCGCGCCGTATCAATACGTCTATAACTTCGCGTTCCAGATGAAGGTCCTGTTCATGCTTGCGGCCGGTGTGAACGTGCTCATCTTTTACACGGGCACGTGGGCGCGCACGCAAACGATCGGCGCCAACCAGACGGCGCCGTGGGCGGCGAGAATCGCCGGGGCGGTCTCTCTGTTCCTGTGGATCGGCGTGATGTACTGGGGGCGGATGCTGACGTTTTTTCGTCCGCCGTTTGTCGTGCCGCCGAAATAGAATCGCCGCGTGATCATGAGCGCCCGTGGCATTCTGACATTGACCGCTGCGGCTCTCGTGTCGGCTGCGCCGTCGGCGTTCGCGCAACGCGGATCGATTTCCGGAATCGTCGTGAAGTCGCCGAGCGGCGAACCTGCCGCAGGCGCTGTCGTGAAACTGACTGACGAGGCGCCCGCCGACGCTCCGCCAGGATTTCAGGTCCAGTCGACGACCACTGGCGCCGACGGATCGTTCAGATTCGACAACGTCGAATCGGGCGAGTACTTCGTCGTCGCAAACCTACAGGGACATCTGCCGGGGGAGTTCGGACAGCGGACCCCAACCGGCACCGGCATTCCGCTCGATGTGCGGAGCGGACGCGTGACCGTCTCAATTACGGTCTGGCCAACGAGCGGTATCTTCGGGCGTGTCGTGGACGGCGACGGCGATCCCGTCGGCCGGGCGCAGGTGTTGGCGCTGCGGCTGGTCTACACCGATGGCAAGCCCTCGATGACGATCGCGCAGACGGTCATGACGAACGACCGCGGCGAATACCGGATGTTCTGGCTAACGCCGGGGACCTATCGCGTCGCTGCACGTGAATGGAATCCGCAGACGTCGGCGCCGGCGGTGAACATCGGACCGCCGCGGCGATTCGCGACGAGCGAGCAGGCGACTCCCCCGAATGTGCACCGTCGCACGCTGCCGAATGGCGCCGTCGTCGAAGAAACCGACGTGCCAATCTACGCGCCGTCGACGCGCGAACTGTCGCTTTCGTCGTCGATCGTGCTCGCGCCAGGCGACAGCGCGAATGCCGACATTCAGCTCGCCGGCAACCTCGTTCCCGCGTACCACGTGCGCGGCACGGTGATTCGCAGCGAAACAGAGCAGCGGCCAGTCGTGCTGCAACTCGTGCCGCGCGCGCAGGCGCCGTTTGCGATCATCGCGACAGCCGCGTCGAAGGCCGACGGTTCGTTCGACATCGCAGGAGTCCCCACTGGCTCATACATCTTGTACAGAGGGGACGCTCTGGCGGCGGTGCCGATCGAGGTTGCCGATGGCGACGTCGACGTGACGGTCGCCGAATCGTCGTTGGTCAAACTCACCGGCCATATCACGTTCGATCGCAGTCTGTCAGCCGATGTCACGGTTCCGAAGGCCTCGGACGTGCAGATCCAAATGACACGCGATCCCGATTTGCTTGGCGCTCCGGAGGGCGGTCCCCGTTTCAATGCACCACCCGGCGACGACGGCACGCTCAATCTCAGCACGATTGCGCCGGGCGACTATCGCATCGCGCTGTGGCCGTTCAGCAACCGCGAGCGCGTAGGCCGGGGTGGACGGCGGCCGCCCGAGTCGTACAACAACGCCTACGTGAAATCGATTCGCTTGGGCGACGTCGACGTGTTGACCGAGGGCCTGCACTTGTGGTCGCCGTCGCAGCCGCCGCTCGAGATCGTGATCGGATTGAACGGCGGGCACGTCGAAGGTACCGTCGTCGACAACGGACGCGAGGCGATGCCAAACGTGACCGTGGTCGCCGTTCCGGACGGCGCGAACAGAGCGCGCGGTGATTTGTATCGGCAGACGGCGACCGATCGGCGAGGCCATTTCGCCTTCGAAGGAGTCGCTCCTGGCGACTACTCGTTCTATGCGTTTGACGGCGCGGAACGCGGCGCATGGGCGAACGCCGACTTCATGCGGTCCTTTGAAAGCCGAGGACGGTTCGTGCGTGTGCGAGAGGGCAAGAACGAATCACTTGATCTGACGGTGCTGTCCGGCCGATGACGCGCACTTTCACGCTCGCGATCGTGTGTGTGCTGTCCGCCGCGCTTCCGGCGCCGGCGCAGCCGGCCGTGTCGTCGTTGCAGGGCCGAGTGGTTCGATGGGGCTCGAACGATCCCATCGCCAAAGCGAGTGTCGAACTCAGGCGGATCGATTCTGGAAATCCCGCGCCGTACGTGACCAGGACCACAGGCGACGGGCTGTTCGTGTTCTCCGGCGTCGTCCCCGGGCAGTATCGCATCGTCGCCACGCGACCGGGTTTCGTCAGTGCGGAGTACGGGCAACGCTGGCCGAACGGCGCGGGTACTCCGCTGACGATTCCGGCAGGAGAAGCCATCAGCAACGTCCCGATTCCAATGCTGGCGACCGGCTCGATTTCGGGAACGGTGCGCGATCAGTTCGGCAGGCCGCTCGGCAACGCGGAAGTACGGGCGTTCAAGGCGACCTATCAGACCGGACAGCGTGAGTTGACGAAGGTGCAGTCGGTGTGGACCGACGATCGCGGGGAATATCGCCTCTTTTGGCTGACGCCCGGCCGCTACTTCTTCGCCGCCCGGCATCCGGATCTCGGCGCGGGACCGATGCGCTTCGGCGGTGTGCGCATCGGTGGAGGTGGCGTGCTGGGCCCGAATGGCCCGATCGGCTTCGAGCAATTCAAAGTGAACGGCGACAACGCCTCCGCGCCGGCCGGGCCTGGCATCGGCCCGCGATCGCCGTCGCTCGAGTCGCAGAAGTTCGTCGACGTGTACTACCCCAACACCACGGATGAAACGGCGGCCGATGCGTTGGAGGTCACGGCAGGCGGCGAGCTCCAGGCGATCGACTTCTCGATTACGCCGCTGCAGCAGCATCGCGTCCGCGGGCGCGTGGTGTACGAATCGAACAACGAGCCGGCCATGTCGGCGCGCGTGCAGTGGCTGACGCCGTCGGGGTCTGCGCCTGTAGCGGAGTTGGGCGGGTTCGGCATCGTGCCGATGCTCACGCAGGTGCAATGCTGCGACGGCTCCTTCGAACTCGCGCTGCCCGCCGGCACGTACACATTGGTTGGGGCGGTCAACAGCCTGAGTGCGCGCACGAGCGTGACGGTTGGCGACGGCGACGTCGACGGCGTCGTGCTGGCCATCGGACGCGAGTTCGACGTCAAAGGACGGCTGACCTTCGAGGGACGGACGCCGACGGCGGCGGAGCTAGGATTGATTCGCGTCGCGCTCGCGCTCGAGCCGCCTGTCAGCGGACTGGTGCCGGATGCGTACAGCAACATCCTGGCGAACGGATCGTTTACGCTGCATGCCGGCCGCGGCAATTTCCGGATCGGTGTCGCGCCGCTCGTGCTCGTGCCAGGCGCGTTCATGTTTCCTGCGTTGAATCCGCCAGGGTTGCTGAAGGACGTCTACGTGAAATCGATCCGGCTCGGCGACGTCGACGTGCTGAATCGTCCATTGCATCTCGAAGGTCCGGTGCAGGAGTTATTGGAGATTGTCATCGGCACCGCGACAGGAACGCTCGACGGCGTCGTCGCCGGTCCCGACCGGACACCGCTACCGAATGTGACGATTGCGCTGGTGCCCGATCGCGCGAGGCGCAGCCGCGTCGATCTGGTGAAGAGCACCTCGTCGGACTCGTCGGGACGGTTTCGTCTGGCAGGGCTGCCGCCGGGCGACTACGTCGCGTTCGCGATCGACGGTCCGGACGACGGCGAGTGGCGTAATCCCGAGTTTCTGGCCGCGCGTGAAGGGCAGGGTGTCGCCGTTCGTATCGCGGTCGGCCCGGCGACGCCGGTGGCGCTGACGGCGTTGCCGCCTCAGTAGCTCGCGCGTCAGAGCGCGACCGTCGCCGCCGCCCAGCCGGTCGGGTCTTTGTCCGATCGATAGAACTTCGAGAGGTCGACGACGAGCATGTTGTCGTCGATTCGCACGCCCAGGCGATCCATGTGCCGAGTCGCTCGTCCGTCGATAAACGTGCCCGTCGGCTGGTACCGCGACTCGTGTTTCGGACACTGGAAGCGTCCGTCCTTCGGCAGCCACTTGAGCGCCGTGTTCTCATGCGGGCACGCGAGGTTGAACGCGTACAAGTGCTGCTGGTAGCGGACCGTGATGACCTGATTCTTGCGATCGATGGTCACGCCGTCGGCAGCAGGAATCGGGTATTTCCGTTCGGATGCCGATTCCGACGCGCTTGCGCCGTACGCCACCGGCAGCGCCGCGCCGTCGAGATCTGGAATGCCAAGCGCCGCGAGGCCGACCGCGGCGCCGGCGCATTTCAGAAACGATCGTCTGCAGTCGTTGGAATTCATGCGCCTTCACATATTGAGTAGCGCGACCCCGGCGAGCGTCGTCAGCGTCCATAACGCGATGCTCAACGCTGCCGTCCACCGGAGCGGCCGCCATGCCGACGTGTTTCCGCTGCTCGCGCGCCGTTCGCTCCATGTCAGCGCGGCGCCGTTTACGACCAAGAGCGCGATCAGCGCCATCTTCACCCAGAACACCCGCGACGCCCAGTAGGCGTCGAAGTCGGCAGCCAACAGGAGCAGACCACTGACGGTGACGAGTGCCAGTCCCCACAGGACGAAGCCATGTGTGCTTCGCGTCGCTGCAAGTTGCGCGCGCCATCCCGTGTCGCTGCCGCGTCCCGCCGCAAACAGGAGTCCGCGATCGATCGTCGTCGCCGCGCCGGCCGCAGCGACCAGGCCGCCGATGTGCGCGAAGGTGACGAGCGTTCTGACAACCGCGTGGTTGGAGTAGAACGACGCCCACTCGACGAGGAGCTCACGCATCGTGGCCGTCACCCATAAACATGTTCAGCGGCTTCCGCCCGTCAGCAGCATCATCAGGTAGCCGCCCGTGCCAACACCGAACGAGACGAGGGCAATGTCGCGATGCGTCGCCCTGCTTGCGTCGAAGTTGATGACGTCGTTGCGTCCGTGGCCAGGCGCGGTGACCGCTGCAGCGACAAAGCCGCCTTCCGCCGCGAGCATGAGGAGCCCGTGCACCAGACGTTTCGTGCGGCCGGGAGCCTGATTGCTCTCGACGAGATTCCAGACGCCGGTCACCGACTGCACGCCGAAGAGGCCGATGAGACCAGCGCCGACGGCGCCGTGCACGCCACGCGAGCTGCTCGTGACGCTGTTCGGGTCGTTGTACAGCTTTTCCCCAAGCGCGAATTCCGTCGCCATGAGCGGCAGCGTGGCCCAGCTCGTGTACTTGTGGATTTTCGCGCGCGTCTGGTGCGCGTCCGAGTAGTCGATCGCGACCGGGCGCGTGCCCTGTGCGTCACCGGCGGCAAGCCTGGCGGCCTCGACCGCCAGAGCGTCGGCGATCGGCGTCGCCGACGCGACCGTCAACGGTGCGTCGATCTGAACAACGTCCTGCGCCGACGCGCGCATTCCGGCCGCGAGCATAATCAGCAGCGCCGCGGCGAGACAGGTCAAGCCTCTGGCTGTTCTCATAGATGGCTCCAGATTAGCTGATGGTCAGCACGCCATCGGCGAACTGCGTCTGAAACTGCCGCAGGGGCGCGACGGCCGGTCCGATGATGACTCGGCCCGTTGTATCGAACTCGGATCCATGGCAGGGACACACGAATGACTGGCCCGTCGATGACGACACGACGCAGGCTTCGTGCGTGCATTGCGCCGTCAACGCAGTGAACGTCGTCGTGCCCGTGCGAGTGACCAGAAAGTTCCCCGCGTTAGACGCGATCAGCGCCATGCCGCCCGCCGAGCCGAGTGGAGATGTCGCCGCGAGGGCGACGGTGACTCCAGTCGCGGTGACGCTGCCATTCATCATCGGAAGAGAGGTGCCCGGAATAGAACTGGCGGAGTTTGCACCGCAGCCAGAAAAAAGCGCGGCGACTCCCGCCGTCGACGCGAGTCGCCTGCAGAAATCGCGTCGGTTATGAGTCTCTAACAAGTCGCGCATTCGGCACGATGTCGCAACTTGGCTGCCACTTCGGACGTGGTCGAACTCCTCCGAATTTCGGCGCGCCGGAAACCCGTCGTAGCCAATAGATTGCAGACAGGGTCCTCTCGTCTGGACATCCCGACGGTAGAGGGGAGAGGGAGAGGGCGACAAATCATGAAACTTAATGTGTCTATTAAGTTTATTAACATATTGTGTTAATATGACTAAGTTATGGGACGTGACTGGCAAGAATTGACCACCCTCGTGGGTGCTGCCGCGTTTGAAATCGATAAGGTCAGGCTCAAGGACTCGGGCATTGTGATCGAAGGGCCGTTTTCGTTGCCGCCTCTCGCGCAGTTGCCAGCCGAAGATCAGGTGTTCGTCGCCGCGTTCGTGCGGTGCCACGGATCCATCAAGCAGATGGAGAAGTACTTCGGCGTCAGCTATCCCACGATCAAAAACCGCCTCAACAAGATCGGCAGTCAGCTGTCCTTCGTCGAGATCGAGCAGGGGACGGACGGCGATGCAACGGCAGAGACGACACGCAGCGAGGTGCTCGATCGGCTCTCACGTGGGGAGCTGACAGTGGCCCAGGCGCTTGGACGGTTGAAGGGGAAGTGAGGACGGACATGAGCGAAGACGCCCGCAAAGTGCTGGAGATGTTGTCGCAGGGAAAAGTGAGCGTGCTCGAGGCGGAGCAACTGCTCAGTGCGGTCGGCGCGCCGCCGAGTCAGGCGCCGGACGAGAAGCGGCCGGAGCCGAAGTACTTCCGCATTCTCGTCAACAAACCGGCCCGCGACGGCAAGAAGCCGGAAGCGGTCAACATCCGCGTGCCGATGACGGTCGTGCGGGGCGGGCTTCGCCTTGGCGCGCTCGTGCCCGGCATGCTGAACAACAAGAAGATTCAGCTCGGGAACGGCAACGAGCTCGACCTCTCGAAGCTCACGTACACGGATCTCGAAGCCATGATCAAAGACATCGGCGAGCTGACAGTGGACGTGGACGGCGGCGACGCGACAGTGCGGATTCGCTGCGAGTGATGTCGATGATCGTGGACCGCAAAAGCGCTCGAGTCGCGGGGCTGGTCTATCTGGTCATGATCGTGACGACCGGCCTGTGGTACGGGATTGGGCAGACGTTCATGGGACTCGATCCTGCGGCGACGGTCGCACGGCTTCAGTCAAACAGAACGGTCTTCGAACTCGCCATCCTCTCCGGAGCGATCGGATTCGTCGATTTCCTCGTGCTCGGCCTGCTCCTGTACCGGTTGTTCAGTTCGGTTGGCGAAGGCGCCGCGCGTATGATGCTCGCCTTCATGGCCGTGAGTGTCCCGCTGTCGCTTGGATCTGTGGCGCGGCAAATGGATGCGTTGTCGCTGCTCGATTCGGGGCGGACTTTGACGGGTTTGCCGATCGATCAGCTCATCGCGGTGGCGTTGCAGGGTTACACCAATCTCTTCCTGGTCTCGTCGATCTTCTCCGGGCTGTGGCTCATCCCGTTTGGATGGCTCGTGCTTCGGTCTCGCTTCTTGCCGCGAACCGTCGGCGTCCTTCTGCTGTCGGGCAGCGTGTTTTACGTGCTCGCGTTTGTCGGCACGGTGATGAACCCGCAGTACGGCAGCACGCGGGTTGCGCAGGTCGTCGGCGTCGTCAGCGGCGTGCCGGCCATCCTCGGCGAACTTGGCGCCTGCATCTGGCTGCTGATGGCTCGAGCGCCTCGCCGAGGAATGGCTATAGTGTCGTGAGACACTCGTGCCGTCCTGGCTGACCGATCTCTTCGCGCGCTACGGCTATTTTGTCGTCTTCTTCGGTGTCCTCCTCGAAAACGCAGGCATCCCCGTGCCCGGCGAGACCATCCTGCTCGCCGGCGCGGCGCTCGCGCGATTCGGCCATCTCTCGCTCGTGTGGGTCGTGACGACTGCCATCGCCGGCGCTGTGCTCGGCGACAACATCGGCTTTGTCATCGGCCGCCGCGGCGGACGCCGGCTGCTCGAACGTCACGGACGTCTGCTCGGCCTCACCAAACAGCGCCTCGATCAGTTCGACGCGTTCTTCGCGCGCCACGGCGCCAAGACCGTGTTCATCGCGCGGTTCGTCACCGGCCTGCGCGTCGTCGGCGCCGTGCTGGCGGGAGCCAGTACGTTGCCGTGGGGACGGTTCCTGATCTTCAATGCCGCGGGCGCAGTTGCGTGGGCCACGACCTTTGGGGCTGTCGGGTACGCGCTGGGGTACAGTTGGGAGACGATCGAGCGGTGGCTCGGCCATCTCGGCCTGGTCTTCCTGGTTGTCCTTGCGGTCGTGGCCCTGTTCGCCGTCGGCCGATCACGCAGACGTTCACGCTGACATGATTCCACTCGCGACCGGGCTGTCCTACTTCGACCTCGATTTCATGCACCTGCCGCGCATCATCGCGACGGTGGTCGTGCACGGCACAGGCGGCGTCGCGCTCATCGACCCGGGCCCTTCCAGCACGCTCCCGCGACTGCGAGCGACGCTCGCGACCGCCGGCATTTCGATGGAGGATGTGACGACGGTGCTGCTGACGCACATTCACCTGGATCACGCCGGCGCGACGGGGACCCTCGTGAAGGAGCTGCCGTCGCTGCGCGTCTACGTGCACGAGAAGGGCGCGCCCCACATGGCGAATCCGGAGAAGTTGCTGGCGAGCGCCACGCGCTTGTACGGCAGCGAAATGGACCGTCTGTGGGGAGAAGTGCTGCCCGTGCCCGCCACGTCGATGGAGATCGTGCAGGGCGGCGAACGCCTGGCGGTCGGCAACCGGATGTTCGACGTCGAGTACACGCCGGGCCACGCGTCGCATCACGTCAGCTACTTCGATCGCGATTCAGGCGTCGCGATGGTCGGCGACACCGCCGGCGTCCGACTGATGCCAGGCGGCTTCGTCATGCCGCCGACGCCGCCGCCGGACATCGACCTCGAGGCGTGGCAGACGAGCCTCGCCCTCATCGAACGCTGGAGACCCGACACGCTGCTGCTCACGCACTTCGGTCCGTCCGCGCCCGTGCCGGGCCATCTTGGAGCGCTTCGCGATCACATCGTGCTGGCGAGTGATCTGGTGAAGCAGTCGCTCGCGAACGAGGGAACGGACGCGGACCGCGAGGCGTGGTATGCCGATCAGCTTCGCCTCGAGCTGACGCGTCGCATGAACGTGGCCGACGCCCACGCGTACGAGGTGGCAGGGCGGTTTGACTTGAACTGGCGCGGGATGGCGCGCTACTGGAGAAAGAAAACCGGCTAAGCCGTCGCTTCGGCGACGTGCGGCATGGCGAGCGGTTCGTCTCCGGCGTTCGACAGCTCGCGGTGCTTCGGATCGACCATCAATCGCAGCGCCAGGCACTGTGGTTTCCCGGACGTCGACGCCGGCGACACGCGATACACCGCCGACAGCACGCGCCCGGAGCGCAGCGCCACAGGCAGGCCGTCGCTCAGGCGGACGGCGCGTTCGAGCTGGAACTGCACGAGACGGAACATCGGGATCGACACCGGCGACTGGCACTCCACATACACCCCAAGCTCACTGACGTTGCGCGTGACGGCGCTCACGAATCGCGTCGTTCCACGCTGGTCTTTCCACGTCAACCGGGCAGGGATGTTGATGTCCTTGCGTTCGGCGGTTCGCTTGTTAGCAGCCGTCCGTGGAGCGGGCCTGTCGGTCCAGATGTGCTTGTTCACTGGGTCCTCCGGGATGTCCGGTTGCCAGTATGTGAATCAAGGTTTGGGCCGTGAAAACGTTGTGAAAACTTCGTACTAGATGAACGTTCTAAGTACTCTAAATACAAGATCTTAGTAAAAATCTGCAGGCGAGAGCTTTTCCGTGAAACAGCATACTTAGTATCCGACGATGCGAAGTTATGGATACGCGGTATGCACACGCCGTTACTTTCGGTGCTTGGCTTTCGCCGGCTGGCGGCTCGATTTGATCGGCGCGTTCTCGGCCGCCGACATGCGGTTTCTTTCGACGGCGAGCCGACGCGCCTCCTGGGAGTTTCGTTCGGCGGCGCTGAAGTCGCCGTCAAGCTTCTCGATGCGTTTCAGTCGTGCTGCAAAGTCATCACTGTCTGAAGGCACAAGCGAGTGTGCGCCTATTCAGGCCGGAAAGATAGGGAATTCCCTTAGTTATCCAGCTTCCGCCTCGGCGTCGAACCCGAGGCGCCGCAACTTCAAGTAAAGACCACGTCGCGTCAGCCCCAGGATTCTGGCGGCTTGGGAAATGTTGCCGCTCGATCCGTCGAGCGCCGCCTGAATGAGCTCGCGCTCGACTTCTTCGATCGCCGTCGCAAGGTTCGTCGATGCGCGCGGGGCGCGCGCGACCGGGACGCCGCGTGACGCAGCCGATGCCGCGGCCGTCGCGCCGATTTCAGGCGACAGGTGCGCCGCCTCGATGACGCTGCCCGGCACGCTCATCGCGACCGCGCGCTGGATTTCGTTCTTCAACTGGCGCACATTGCCCGGCCACCAGTAGCGGCTGAACGTGTCGAGCGCCTCCGAACTGAGCTGCACGTCGGGCTTCGTGAGGCGTTCCGACGCTTCGCGCAGGAAGAACGCGCTGAGGTACGGAATCTCCTCGAGCCGCTCCCGCAGCGGCGGGACATGAATGCGTATGACGCTCAGCCGGTAATAGAGATCCTCGCGGAACTTGCCTTCGGCCACGCGCTGTTCGAGATCCGCATTGGTCGCCGCCAACACGCGGACGTCGACGCGCTGCGGCCGCGTCTCGCCGATTGGCAAAATCTCCTGGAGCTCGAGGAAGCGAAGCAGTTTCGGCTGCACGTCGATCGGCAGATCGCCGATTTCGTCGAGAAACAGCGTGCCGCCGGCGGCGGACCGCACGAGCCCCGGCTGATCGGTCACCGCCCCCGTGAAACTGCCTCGCCGATGGCCGAAAAGCTGGCTGTCCGCAAGGTCGCGACCGGTCGTCGTGCAGTTGTACGGCAGGTACATCCCGGCGCTTCGCTGGGAGCCGACGTGAATCGCCCGCGCGACCAGCTCTTTGCCGGTGCCGCTCTCGCCCGTGATGAGCACGGTGAGATCGTTCCCCTGCAGCCGCTGAATCTGCTCGACGAGCCGCGTCATCGCTGCACTCGCCGTCAGGAAGCCCGGGAGCAGCGGTTCGAGCGAGCGGTCCATGGCGACGCCGCCGGCGGACTTGCCGACGGACCGATCGCGAGCCGCGCACAACGCAAATCCCTGCATCGCGACGGACGTAATCATTCGCAGGCGCCGCATGATCGGATGTCCGATCGGCCGCGGCGAGGCGACGAGCACGAAGCGTTCGCCCTCGGGATCGCGGCCGAGCGGCGCGACGAAGATCGTCCCGCGGGCGTACGTCTGGCCGCTGGTGGCCGACCGCGCCATGGTTCGCGCTGTATCGACCTCGATCCCCACGCTGGCCACGATGCGCACCTCTCCACCGGGAATGCGGACGAACACCACCGCCGAGTCCGCCGCCGCCGCGTCGAGCATCGCCGCGGCTGTCTCGCGGCCCAGCAAATCCGGCAGGGCAGCGGCGTCCACAATGCGCCTGACGATCGCGTCGTCGGCGTCGACCGGTGAGATGAGGTACTCGCCCGAGCCGACGGAGGTGAGCAGTTCGGCGGCGGCCGCGGTGTCGCGCCAGTCGCGCGCCGCACCAAGATGTTCGAACACGCTCGCCGCCTGCTTCAGATGCTTCTCGGCGATCGAGCGCGCTCCCGTTTGGGCCACGAGCCGGCCGAGCGCGAGGTGGCTCAACGCCGCTTGATAGCGCTCTCCGAGCAGATCGAGCAGCGTGGCGCTCTGAGCGAAGTCGTGGTACGCGTCGGCAGAACTCCCGCTCTGCGCGTGGAAGCCGCCGCGCAGACGCAGATACTCGCCCCACGCCGCGGGTGCCGTGGTTGGGTCGAGCGCGACCGCCGCGTTCGCCAACCGCTGCTCGGCTTCGGCCAGACGACCGGCCGACGTCAGCGCTTCGGCCGCGATCAGCGTCGCTTGCAAGGTGTCGAAGGGAGGTGCGCCCGCGTGCAGGATTTCGTCGGCCTTGGCCACCGCCTCGTCGAGCGCGCCTCGGCGAAACGCCAGCCGCGCGCTGAGGACGCGGACGGACCACTCGTACCACCGGCTCGTTTGGCGCCCATACGCACCGTATGCGTCGCTGGCGCGCGACAGGAAGTCTGCGGCGGTGTCGTAATCACCGCGAATCATGTGGATTTGCGCGAGCGTGTCGAACACGGCACCGGTGGTCTCGCGGAACTGAACCGGGCTGCGTGTTTCAAGCGCGCGGTGAAGCAGTGTTTCCGCCCGATTGAGATCGCCGAGGCGAACGCAAATCTGGCCAAGGTTGGCGATGGCCACCGCGAGTCCGTGGCTCGACCCGTGCGCTTCCTGGAGGGTCACGCTGCGTTCGGCGAGCGCCAGCGCCTGCTCGTAGCGGTGCTCGAGCATCATCACGCCAGCCTGGTTGCCGCATACGGTGGCGAGGACGTCGTCGGCCTGCACCAGCGTCGCGAGCCGTTCGGCCTGGCGAAGCGCCGCCATCGCCTCGTCGTACTCGCCGACCTGCGCGAGCAGGATGCTCGACAGCGAGTGCACGAGCGCGAGATGGCGTTTGTCGCCGGCCGCGTGCAGCGCCGACGCCGCTTTCGAAATGTGCTCGCGGACGATGGCGGTATCGCCGACCTGGCGGTAGCACTGCGCGAGCTCGTAGTGCGCGAGACCCATCGCGCGCGGCTCGTGTGCGAGCTCGGCGTGTTTCAGCGCGCGTCCGTGCAGCGCGATCGCCCGCGATTGATCGCCGCGCGCCGCGGCCAGACGGCCGTGCAGCCGCCAGAGGGTCGCAAGCCGCACGGGAGCGACGTTGTCCCGAAAACTATCCGGCGGCCGGCCGAGCGCCGCGGCCGCCTGCTCGAGGTCGTCCTGCTGCAGCCAAGCCTCTGCGAGCGTCGCTCGCAGCGAGAGCTCGTCGTCGCGCGGCAAGGTCGAACGCAGTACGGGCGCCAGCATGTGAGCGGCGTCGCTGCCATGCCCCCGCTCCAGCGCCGTGGCTGCGCGCGCCAGCAAGGCCTGAACAGAAGAAACCAGCATTACTTTTTCGATCGAAGAGTATCGAGGAACGGCCGGCCTTTGGTGGCGAGGCGGGCTTCCAGTCGCGCCGAGCAATCGCAATCGCTGCACGACCACGGCTCCGTGCCGTTCAGATCCTTGCAGCGGCTTCGTGCGTGAGCGTCCTGCACTTTGTCGAGGTGAAAGTAGTCTTCCCAGTACTCACGTTCTTCCGCGAGCGGCGTGTAGCAGTAGCAGACCTCGACCCACTGCACGCGGCCGTCGTCGTGGATGCGCGCGTCCTGCATGTTGCGGTCGTATTCGTCTCCGGCAACCGACCCCAAGCCGAGCGAGCCGTCGTCGATGGCCTGCGACAGCGCTGCTTCTTTTCCCTCTTTGACCCGCGCTGTGACCAGATACCGCATGGCGCCATTCTACGACGACATCGCCGCGACTAACTCGTCCGCAAGCGCGCGCGCGAATGCCTTGTTCGCCACCGGCAGATGTACGTGTACCGCGCGACGCTGTGCCGCGTCGAGCGAGGCGAAATCGCCGAGCGCTTGTGCACGTTCGAGAATTTCAAAACTGTAAGGCTGGGCAGGAATCGCGACGTCTTCAGCCGAGCCAGTCGTGATGATCAGAAAAACGCCGGTGCTGGGTCCGCCTTTGTGCAGTTGCCCGGTCGAATGGAGGTACCTCGGTCCGACGCCGACTGTCGTCGCCACATGTGCGCGACCGCGAACCGCCTCACGAAGCCGTTCAAACTCATCAAGGACATCCGAGGACGGGCTGACGTACGCGAGTTGGGCGAAGTAGTCTCCCGGCTTCAGTAAGGTCAACAGCGAGGACACCGCGCGCCCGGCGAGCTGGGCGCGTGCCGCCGCGCTCGCAGTGAGCTCGATCCCGTTGGATAAGGTCAGCTCCGGCGGCGCCGAAGGCACGGCGCCTTTCGATTTGAATGCCGCGAGCAGCGTGTTCGTCGCGTCCTTGGCCTGCTGCACGTTCGGCTCGTCGAACGGGTTGATGCCGAGCAGCGCGCCGGCAACGGCCGTCGCGATTTCCCATCGGACGAATTCAGCGCCAAGCTCGAGTGGATCCTTCCAGTCGATGGAAATCGCCGGAGCGAGCGTTCCCGGCTGTGGCCGTGCGTCGACGAAGAGTCGATCGCTGCCGTAAGCAGACGCGTCCGCTGGCTTCTCTCCCGCGACAGGGACAATGCCGACACCCTGCTTGCCGGTGCTTTCGGCGACGAGCTGCTCCACCCACAAGCCGAACGACTCGAAGCGGTCGGGCAGCAGCAGCGTCAACTTGTCGCGTCCCTTCTTCGCCGCTGTCGCCATCACAAGGCCGAGGGCGACCGCAGGGTTGTCGATCGACGACGGGATGGCCTTCGCGGCGGAGAGCATCGCCTCGCCGCCAGAAATCAGCGCCGAGAGGTTCTGGCCCATCAGCGCCGCCGGCACCATCCCGAAGAACGACAGCGCGGAGTACCGCCCGCCGATGTCCGACGGATTGATGAACACGTCGCGGAATCGTTCGTGACGTGCGCGTGTCGCGAGCGCGGTCCCGTCGTCGGTAATGGCGACGAACTGATCCGCCCAGTTCGCGACGCCGGCGCCTTCGAGACGCGCGCGGAAGTGCGCCGCCAGCGAATTCGGTTCGATGGTGCCGCCCGACTTGCTCGCGAGGATGTAGAGAGTCGTCGTCGGCGGCGTTGCCGCGGCGCGAACTGCCGCTGGGTCCGTCGAGTCGAGCATGTGAAAACGCGGCCAGCCGGCGCCGACGCCGACGATCGCGCGCAGCACTTCGGGCGCGAGACTCGACCCGCCCATGCCGAGCAGCACGACGTCAGTGAACGCACGATCGCGGATGCCGGCGGCGAACGACGTCAGGCGATCGATCGAGCTCGCCATCAGGTGAGGCGAGTCGAGCCAGCCGAGCCGATTGGCAATCGCCTTCTGAACGTGCGGATCCGCGCTCCACAGCGACGCATCGCGCCGCCATAACGCGGCGGCTGCGCTGTCGGCGCGGGGCACGGCGGCACGCACGTCGGCGTCGAGCTGTCCGAGCGAAAGATGAAGTCGAGTCACTGATAACATACTAATAGCAGGACATCATGGCGCGGGGCTTCGAAAGCAAAGACGTGGAATTTCAACAGGCGGAGGCGGAGCGTCGTCCGTCGCCGCGCAGAACGCTCACGCCCGCGGAACGCGACGACGCGGCACGGCGCCAATCGCTCGAGCTTGCGCTGACGCGAACACGCAACGACCTCGGGCGGGCGACATCGAGCGTGCATCGTCGCATGCTCGAAGAGGCGATCGCAGACCTGGAACGCCAACTCTCACACGATGCGTAAAGGATTCATCGTCATCGTCTGCGCGCTTGCGGCTGCGTGCGGGGCGAACACCGACAACCGGGCCGAACCCGCCGTTCGACAGACGGGTGCGCCGCCCATCACCAACGCGACAGCGAGTTCGCGTCCGCGCGTCGTCATCCTCGGCGACAGCCTCACTGCTGGTCTGGGGCTTCCGATGGACGAGGCGTATCCGTCGCTGCTGCAGAAATGGATCGACGATGCTGGGATGCGGTACGAAGTCGTCAACGCCGGCGTCTCGGGTGACACATCCGCCGGTGGTCTCTCGAGGCTCGATTGGGCGCTCGACGGCGACGTCAAGGTGTTGATTGTCGCGCTCGGCGGCAACGACGCGCTTCGTGCCTTGCCGGTCGAGGAATTGCGCAGAAATCTGTCGACGATCATCGAGCGCGCGCAAGCCAAGCACATTCAAGTCGTGCTGGCGGGCATGGAGGCGCCGCGAAACTTCGGCCGCGACTACGACGTCAGATTTCACCAGGTCTATCCCGAAGTGGCGAAAACGTACATGGTCGCCCTCGTCCCGTTCCTGCTGCAGGACGTCGCCGGCATCGAGCGTCTCAACCAGCGCGACGGCATTCATCCGACCGCCGAAGGCGCGGAGATCGTCGCGAAGAACGTCTGGACGGTCCTGAAGCCGATGCTCGCCGGCGCCCGTTCATGATCTCGCTGCGGGAAGTCTCGAAAACTGTCGTCAGCGGGTCCGAGCCGCTCACGATTCTTCATCCGCTGTCCCTCGAAATCGCGCGCGGCCAGTTCGTTGCCGTCGTCGGGCCGTCGGGCAGCGGCAAGTCCACGTTGCTGGGCCTCATCGCCGGCCTCGACGCTCCGAGCTCCGGCGACGTCTTCATCGACGGCGTCAACATCACCACGCTCGGCGAAGACGCGCTGGCGAAGCTGCGGGGCGAGAAGATCGGCTTCGTGTTCCAGTTCTTCCACCTGATTCCGTCGCTGACGGCGTTCGAGAACGTCGCCGTCCCGATGGAAATTGCCGGCGCGCGTGACGCGCGGACCCGTGCGCAGCGTCTGCTCGACGAGGTCGGCCTCACTGGACGCGCGCATCACTACCCCTCGCAGCTCTCCGGCGGAGAGCAGCAGCGCGTCGCGCTCGCGCGCGCGCTGGCGAACAATCCGCTGATTCTGCTCGCGGACGAACCGACAGGCAATCTCGACACCGCGAACGGCCGCCACATCATGGAGCTCGTCCGCGACGTCCATCGCGTGCGCGGCACGACGATCGTGCTCGTCACCCATGACGCCGAGCTCGCCGCGCTGGCAGATTCGCGGCTGATCTTTCGCGACGGCCGCGTGGTGGAACACACATGAAGTTCGTGCTGGGCATGGCCGTCCGGGAAACGCGCGCGTCGTTTCAGCGGCTGATCTTCTTTTTCGTCTGCATCGCCGTCGGCGTGGCGGCCATCGTGGCCCTGCGTTCCGTCATTCGCAGCGTGCGCGACGTCCTCAGCGGGGAAGCGCGATCGCTGATCGCCGCGGATGCGCTCATCGCGACCAATCGGGACTGGACCGACGACGCTCGGGCCACCATCGATCGCCGTCTCAAGGACGCCGGTGCGACCGCGCGGACCGAAACCATCGAGACCCCCACGATGGTGCGGCCAGCCGACAGCGCGAAGGTCGCCGCGCGGATGGTCGAGCTCAAGGCCATTCAACCAGGGTTCCCGCTCTACGGGTCGTTGACGCTCGAGAACGGCCAGCCGTACTCGCACAGCCTGCTCGAGCATCACGGCGCGCTCGTCCGTCCCGAGCTGCTGTCGGCGCTGGGCGTCAAGGTGGGCGACTCCATCGCCGTCGGCACCACGACGTTCGCGATTCGCGGAGTGGTCGCGAACGAGCCAGGCCGGAACCTCGGTGCGTTTTCGCTCGGGCCTCGCGTGTTCGTCGACTTCGACGACATGCCGTCGACCACGCTGCTCGTGTTCGGCAGCCGGGCGCGCCGCGTCGTGCTGGCGCGCGTGCCCGACGACTCGCTCGACGCGATGGTGACGGCGGTCAACCAGGACTTCAGCGAGGAGTTCATCAACGCGCGTTCGTATCGCGCGACCGACGACGCCATCGGGCGCGACTTCGACCGGTCGGAGAACTATCTGAGCCTCGTCGGCTTGATCATCGTGATCCTCGGCGGCATCGCGGTGTCGAGCGTCACGCGCGTGTTCGTGCTGCAGAAAATCCGCGCGATTGCGGTGCTGAAATGTCTCGGCGCCACGACGACACAGATCATGGCGGTCTACCTGCTGCAGGTCATGTCGCTTGGCCTGGCCGGCAGCCTTCTTGGCGTCGGCATCGCCCGGCTGGCGGTTGCCGGAATTCCGCTCGCGCTCGGCCCGTCGTCGACGTCGCTCCTGGCGCAAGTCAATTACACGATCAACTGGCGCATCGCGCTTCAGGGCGTCACGATCGGCGTGCTCGTGTCGCTGCTCTTCTCGCTCGTGCCGCTGCTCGAGGTGCGGCGCGTGAAGCCGTCGCTGCTGCTGCGCGACGAGGCGAGGCGGCCCGGCCGCGATGCGGCACGAATCGCGGCCATGGTGTTCGTCTCGGCCGCGCTGATTGCGGTCGCCGCCTGGCAGGCCGCCTCGCTGCGAGTGGGCGTCGTCGTCTGCGTCGGCTTTGCCGTGCTCGCGTTCGTGCTTCTCCTGGCGGGACGGGCGCTCGTGCGGTTGATTTCGCCGATGGCGAGCGCGCCCTCGTTCCCCCTGCGGCACGCCGTGCTGCACCTGTCGCGGCCGGGCAACCAGACGCGCGTCATCCTGCTCGCTGTCGGCCTCGGCGCCTTCTTCATCGTCGGCGTCAGGTCGCTGCAGGCCAGCCTGCTCAACGAGTTCAACATTCAAGTCGGCACGGATTCGGCCGACATGTTTCTGCTCGACATTCAGCGCAATCAGGTCGAGGGCATGCGGCAGTTTCTCGCCGATCCGGCCAACGGTGCCGGGTCGGCTCGACTGATTCCGGTCCTGCGCGCGCGCATCACCGGCGTCAGCGGCCGCGTGACGACGCTCGAAAGCTTCGAGGACGTGCGGGCCCGCGGTTCGTTGGCGCGCGAGTATACGGTCACCTATCGCGATCATCTCGAGGCGAACGAACGCGTCCTCGACGGCAAGTTCTGGAATGGGCCGTCCTCGGAGCCTGAAGTGTCGGTCGAGAAGGGACTGCACGAGCGGTTTGCCATCGGCGTGGGCGACGTCGTTCGGTTCGATATCCTCGGGAAGACGATCAACGCACGCGTCAGCAGCATCCGCGACGTGGACTTCAAGGACGCGCGTGCCGGAGGATTCGTGTTCGTGTTCCGCCCGGGCGTGCTCGAACAGGCGCCTCAAACCTACATCGCGCCGTTGAAAGGTCCGGAGGGCTCCAGCGCCCGCGCGAAATTCCAGCACGACCTCGTCGCGAAATTCCCGAACGTCTCGGCCATCGACTTTCACGAGATCCTCGCCACCATTCGCGACGTGATGTCGAAGGTGACGCTGGCGATTACGGTGGTCGGCGGCCTGGTGCTGTTCAGCGGCGGGCTGATTCTCATCGGCGCCGTCGCGATGACGAAGTTCCAGCGGGTGTACGAAGCGGCCGTGTTCAAAACGCTCGGCGCAAGCACGGGCACGATTGCGAAGATGCTCCTGCTCGAGTACGGGGTGCTCGGTCTGCTGGCGGGCAGCGTGGGCTCTGCCGGAGCCGTCGCGCTCACTTGGGGTGTGAGCCGTTACGCGCTCGACATCCCATGGAAGGTGTTTCCAGTGGAGCACCTCGCCGGCGTCGGGACGACGGCGGTGCTCGTTGCAGTGATCGGGGTCTTGTCGAGTCTGGACGTGCTGAAGAACAAGCCCCTCGCGACGCTTCGCGCCGAGTGAATATTGAGCGAAGGCGACGTGCTAATATCGAGTGTTCCGGCACCCTAAACACCGCTCATTGCAGGAGCTTCACCGCCGATGGACGTGCAGCACTTTAAGCATGCGCTTCTCAGGAAGCGAACGGAAATCCTCGGAACTGGCGGCATCAAACCGCTGCAGGCGTCGATGGAGAACAACACGCGTCAAGGGGACATGGCCGACCAGGCCAGCGGCAACAACGAAGTCCACATCCAGCTCAAGCTGAAGCAGACCGACGCGAAGATTCTCCAGGCCATCGAAGAGGCGCTTTCGCGCATCGAGAAGGGCACCTACGGCATTTGCCGCGACTGCGGCGAGCCGATTGCCGACGCGCGCCTCAACGCCATTCCGTGGACGCGCGTCTGCATCTCGTGCAAGGAAAAGCAGAATTCGTGATCGCGCTGCTCACCGAGTTCTACGCGGAGAAGCTGGCCGAGGTCTCGGCGCACCTCGCCCACGCACGTCTGGTCCGCCAGTACGACGCGAACAATACGTATCAGTACATCATCAACCGCGAAGAGGTTCAGCTGAGCTGGCTCGCGAAGGCGATTGACGACGAGGGCGGCGCCGTACCGGAATCGCCGTCGGCCATGGTTGACGCGAAACACGCCGATGCGCGGGCCGTGTTCGACCAGGACCGGCGGAACGCCGAGGCGTTCATCGAACGCTGGCGGCCCAGAGTGGAAGAGGTGGAGCACGCGCGCCACAAAGCCATGCTCCGCGTGATCCTGGGCGAAACGCGCGAGCAGCAGCGGTTTTTCGAGCAGGCCCTGGCCGGCCGCACCGATCTGCTCGGCCGCCGCGGGCACGATGCGGGTCCGTCGTACGGCGACGTACTGCCCGCCCGATGGATCGAGTAGCGATCGCGCTCGGCAGCAACCTCGGCGATCGTGCCGCTCACCTCGACTTCGCGGTCGCCCGTCTCACAGCCTCGATTCAAAACCTTCGCATCTCGAGCTATTACGAAACGGAGCCGGTGGACGTCCCCAATCCGCAGCCGGCGTTTCTGAACGCCGCTTGCGTGGGTGGCACGGCGCTGTCTGCACGAGCGCTCCTGACGCTGCTGCACGCCATCGAGCACGAGCGCGGACGCGAGCGCTCGTTTCAAAACGCAGCGAGAACGCTCGATCTCGATCTGATTCTGCTTGGGAGTCTGGTGCTCGATGAGGAGGGGCTGATCGTCCCGCATCCGCGGTTCCGCGAGCGCCGGTTCGTGCTGGAGCCGCTCGCGGAAATCGCGCCCGACATGGTAGACCCGGTCACAGGATCCACCGTCGCCGATTTGCTCAGGCGCGTCCTTCGCCCTCGCGCAGCGCGACCGACGACGTGACGTGTGCGTGCTTGGCGCCGACGGGCTGCGGCACCGCTTCAGTTCTCTTGCCCGCCAGCCACAACCGCAGGTTCTCGATATAGATGTAATAGACCGGCGTGATGTAGAGCGTCAGCAGCTGCGACACGAGCAGGCCGCCCACGACCGCCAGGCCCAGCGGACGCCGCGATTCCGCGCCCGCGCCGAGCCCGAGCGCAATCGGCAGCGTGCCGACGAGCGCGGCCATCGTCGTCATCATGATCGGGCGGAAGCGGACCAGGCAGGCTTCGTGGATGGCTTCGGCGGGCGTCTTGCCGCCCTTCTGCGCCTCGACGGCGAAGTCGACCATCATGATGCCGTTCTTCTTCACCAGGCCGACGAGCATGATGACGCCGACGAATGCATACAGGCTGAGATCCGTTCTGAAGATCAGCAGCGTCAGGAGCGCGCCGAATCCGGCTGAGGGCAGGCCCGAGAGAATCGTCAGCGGATGGGTGAAGCTCTCGTAGAGCACGCCCAAGACGATGTAGATCACGACGATCGCCATCAACAGAATGAGGCCGAGGCCCTGGAGCGAGTCCTGGAACGCTTGCGCGGCGCCCTGGAACGTGCCGGACATCGTCGACGGCAGATTCGCGGCCGCGACGGCGCGGATTTGATCGACGGCGTCGCCGAGCGCGAAGCCCGGCTTCAGGTTGAACGAGAGCGTGACGGCTGGCAACTGCCCGTAGTGGCTGACCGACATCGGCCCCACGTCGGTGCGAAGGCGCGCCACTGATTCGAGCGGAATGAGCTGTCCGGTATTCGACCTGACGTAGAGCAGCGACATCGCCGCAGGATCGTTCTGGAATTGCGGCGCGACCTGCAGGATGACCTGGTACTGATTGTTGGGCGCGTAGATCTGCGAGACCTGCCGCGTGCCGTACGCGTTGTAGAGCGCGTTCTCGACCTGCGACGCCGAGAGGCCGAGCGTCGACACTTTGTCGCGATCCATGTCGACGGTGACCTGCGGGTTCTTGAGCAGCAGGTCGCTGCTCACGTCTTCGAGCCCGGCGATCCCGCGCATTTTCTCTTCCATCACCGGCGCGTACTTGTAGAGCTCGGCGGTGTCGGTGTCCTGCAGCGTGAACTGATAGAGCGCGCGCTGTCCGCCCTGGCCGGAGCCGAGGTTGATTGGCGGCTGATTCGTCATGAACGCGCGGATGCCGGGGATTTGGCTGACCTTTGGCCGCAGGCCAGCAATGAGCTGATCGACCGAGACGTTTCGCTGGTCGCGTGGCTTCAACTCGACCCAGATGCGTCCGGTGTTGAGCGCGCCGCCGTTGTTGCCGATGGCGCCCACCATGACGTTGGCCATGTAGACGCTTGGATCCTTCGCGATCACCGACGCGACCTGCATCTGGTGGCGAGACATATCGTCGTAGCTGATGCCTTGCGCGGCTTCGGTGTTGACCATGAATCGTCCCTGGTCTTCACTCGGCAGGAAGCCCTTCGGCACGATCGTAAACAGGTACACCGTGCCGAAGAGCAACAGGATCGACACGGCCATCGTCATGGCGCGGTGGCGAATCGTGAGCCGCAGCGTCCAGTCGTACAGACGAAGCCACGACTCGAACATCCGCTCGAACGCGTTGTAGAGCCGGCCGTGCGTCTCCGCATGGGGCGGCCGCAGGAAGCGGCTGCACAGCATCGGCGTGAGGCTGATCGACACGAATCCCGACACCAGAATCGCGACGCCGATCGTCACCGAGAACTCGTGGAGCAGGCGTCCGACGATGCCGCCCATGAAGAGCACGGGGATGAAGACGGCCGCGAGCGAAATCGTCATCGACAGAATCGTGAAGGCGATTTCCTTCGACGCGTCGTACGCGGCCTCCATGGGCTGTTTGCCCATTTCCATGTGACGCACGATGTTCTCGAGCATCACAATCGCGTCGTCCACGACGAAGCCGACCGACAGCGTGAGCGCCATCAGCGACAGGTTGTCGAGGCTGTAGTTCAGCAGGTACATCACCGTGAACGTGCCGACGAGCGACGCCGGCAGCGCGAGGCTCGGAATCAGCGTCGCCGACACGTTGCGGAGGAACAGGAAGATGACGAGGATGACCAGCCCGATCGTCACGAGCAGCGTCGTCTTGACGTCGCGCACCGACTCGCGAATCGTCGCCGACCGATCGTTGCGCGTGTCGAGCGACATCGCGGCGGGGAGCTGCTCCTTGATCGACGGAATCAGCGCCTTGATGCGGTCGACGACCTCGACGACATTCGTCCCGGGCTGCTTCCGAATGGAGATCATCACGCAGCGCTCGCCCGCCTGCCACGCGGCCGACTTGTCGTTCTCGACGCCGTCGAAGACGTGCGCGACTTCGTCCAGCCTGACCGGGTTGCCGTTGCGGTACGCGACGATCGTCGGCCCGTACTGCGAGGCGCGCATCAACTGGCCGTTGGTCTGGACGACGAACGTCTTCTCGCCGTAAATCGTGCCGGTCGGCACGTTCGAGTTGGCGTTGGTGACGGCGGTCGCCACCTGATCGATGCCGATGCCTCGCGACGCCAGCTCGCGCGGATCGAGATCGATGCGGACGGCGTATTTCTGCGAGCCGAAGACGTCGACCTGCGCGACGCCGTCGAGCATCGACAGCCGCTGCGCGATGGTTTGCTGCGCGTATTCGTCGACCATCGACAACGGCAGCGTCGACGACCGAAGGACCAGCAGAATGATCGACTGGTCGCCGGGGTTCGCCTTCTGGTAGGACGGGGGCGCCGGCATCTGCGGCGGCAGCGCGCGTGCGGTGCGCCCGATCATCGACTGCACGTCCTGCGCGGCGGCGTCGATGTTGCGGCTCAAATCGAACTGCAGCGTGATGTTCGTCGTGCCCTGCTGGCTGACGGAATTGATGTTGCTCAGGCCGGCGATGCCGGCGAATTGCTTTTCGAGCGGAAGTGCGACGGTCGCCGCCATCGTTTCCGGGCTCGCGCCGGGCAGCGAGGCGTTCACCTGAATGGTGGGGAAGTCCACGGCCGGCAGGTCGGACACCGGCAGCGAGCGATATGCCATGACCCCGAACACCATGATGCCCAGCATCAGGAGCGTCGTGGTGACGGGACGTTTGATGAAGAGCTCGGAAAGATTCATGGCGCGACCTGAGATTCTTCGCCCTTGATGGTCACGTGCGAGCCCGCCACCAGCCGCAGATGTCCGTCAGTGACGACGGTTTCGGCGGGCTTGAGGCCGCTCTTGATCACCGTTTCGAGACCCGCGGTCCGCTCGACGACGACCGCGCGGTATTCCACCGACTTGTCGGCTTTGACGACGTACGTGTATTGCCCCTGCTGACCGACCTGGACGGCTGCCGTCGGCACGACGACCGCGGTGGGATCTCTGGTTAACGCGACGTTGACGTTGACGAACTGACCCGGCCACAGACGGTGCGTGTCGTTCGGAAACGTCGCTTTGATCCTGATCGTGCCGGTTTGTTGATCGACGTTGTTGTCGACGAAGGTGATGTGTCCGCGCGACGCGGCCGCGGTGTCGTTCGGCGCCAGCGCGTCCACAGACAGCGTGCCCTGCCCCATGTAACGCTTCAAGTCCGACAGCCGCGATTCAGGAATCGCGAACGACACGTAGATGGGCGCGACCTGATTGATGACGACGAGCGGCGTCGTGTCGTTGGCCCGCACGAGATTCCCCTCGTGGACCATCAACGCGCCGGTGCGTCCGGCAATCGGCGACGAGATGGTCGCGTACTGCAGCTGAATCTTCGTGTTCTCGACTGCCGCCTTGTCGGCTTCGAGCGTCGCTTCGAGGGCTGTGGATGCAGCGCGGCTCGTCTCGAGCTGTTCGCGCGTCGCGATGCCGCGGCCCGCGAGATCCTCGTAGCGCTGCGCGACGGCCTTCGCGTTGGCGGCCTGCGCGATGTCGCGCTGCAGGTTCGCCTGCGTCTGCAGGAGGGCCGCTTCGAGCGGACGCTTGTCGAGCGTGAACAGCACCTGATCTTTCTGAACGTCGTCGCCTTCCTTGAAATTGACCGCGTTCAGCTGTCCGGTGATTTGCGCGTGCACGGAGACGACCGAATACGCTTCGACCGCGCCGATCACGCGGATTTCGATCGGCATCGATTTCTGCACGACCGACGCAACCGTCACCGGCACCGTGGAATCGCCGCCGCGCCCTCGTCCGCCGCCAGCCGGACCCGTGCCGGTACGAGCGTCACCACTCCCGCACGCGCCCGCTGCGAGCGCTAAGAGAGAAATAAAGAAAACCGAAGCCTGTCGAAACAGCAATTCGCGCATCTCGAAGATATTGTATTTCCTTTGCGACGCGTTTACTCGAAGCGCAGCGCGTCGATCGGATCGAGTGCCGCCGCTTTGCGTGCAGGATAGAACCCGAAGAAGACGCCGATGGCGGCGGCGAAGCCGAACGCGATCGCCACCGCATCTGCAGAGACAGCCGTCGGCCATCCCTGCCAGATAGTGACACCTTGTGAGAACCCAAATCCCAGGGCGATTCCGATGCCGCCGCCGAACAAGCTCAGCACGACGGCTTCGACGAGAAACTGGAGCAGCACGTCGCGTCCGCGCGCGCCGATCGCCATGCGCAGTCCGATTTCCCGCGTCCGCTCTGTGACCGACACGAGCATGATGTTCATGATGCCGATGCCGCCGACGAGCAGCGACACGCCCGCGATGCTGGCGAGCAGCGCCGTCATCGTCTGCGTCGCTTCCTTGCGCACGCTGGCCATCTCTTCGAGTGTGCGCACCATGAAGTCGTCGGGATCGCCGGGCTGGATCTTGTGCCGCACGCGCAAGAGCGAGGCAATGCGATCGGCAACGGCCGTCACCTCCGTCGCCGACGCCGCCGAGACCTGCACGTTCTGGATGAATGTGACGCCGCGCAACTTCTTCATCACGGTCGTGTACGGCATCAGCGCCACGTCGTCTTGATCCTGGCCGACGCCGGTCTGGCCCTTGGAGGCCAGCACGCCGACAACGGTGAACGGCTGGTTCTGGATGCGAATGACCTGTCCCACCGGATCGACGTCCGGTCCGAACAACTGATCGCGGACGACCGTGCCGATGACGACGACTTTCGATGCCGTCGCCACGTCGATTGCGGTGAAGAAGGCGCCTTCCGAGATGTTCCACGAACGGATCAGCGGGTAGTCGATATCGGTGCCTTGCGCTTGTGTGTTCCAGTTCTGGTTGCCGGCGACCATTTGTCCCCGGGTTTGGATTCCAGCGGCTGCGTACTGGACCCCCGGCAGCTTGGCGATTTCCGCCGCATCGTCTGGCGTCATCGTGCTCGCGTTGCCCTGACCCTGGCGGACGCCGCCCTGAGTGAAGTTCCCGGACTGCACCTGGATCATGTTCGTGCCGGCGGTCGCGATCTGCGCTTCGATCGACGACTGCGCGCCGGTTCCGAGCGCGACCATCGTGATGACCGCCGCGACGCCGATGATCATGCCGAGCATGGTCAGCGCCGTGCGCATCTTGTTGCGGTTGAGCGCCTTCAGCGCGATGCGAAAGATCATGAAGATTGACATGGCTACACCAGCTGCGGCGGCGGCAAGGCCGCCAGCTCGTTCTGCGCGAGACGACGTTTCGTGACCGCCTTGTCGGCGACGACCTGCCCGTCGCGGAAAGTCACGATGCGCGTGCCGTACTCGGCGATGTCCATTTCGTGCGTGATGAGCAGCACCGTGATGCCCGTCTCGCGATTCAGCGTCTGAAAGATGTCCATCACTTCGATGCTGGTCCGGGTATCGAGGTTCCCGGTCGGTTCGTCCGCCAGCAGAATCGACGGCGTGTTGATGAGCGCACGGGCGATCGCCACGCGCTGCTGCTGACCGCCGGACAACTGATTCGGATGATGGTCGGCGCGGTTGCCGAGGCCGACCTGCGTCAGCACATCGATCGCGCGCTTGTGACGTTCGGGCCCCTTAAGTCCGCCCTGATAGAGCAGCGGCAGCTCGACGTTGTCCAGCGCCGACGTGCGCGACAGCAGATTGAACCCCTGAAACACGAAACCGATCTTGCGGTTTCGCACGGCGGCGAGCTGATCCTTCGACATCCGCGAGACGTCGTCGCCGTCGAGAAAGTACTGTCCCGACGTCGGACGATCGAGGCAGCCGGCGATGTGCATGAACGTCGACTTGCCCGAGCCTGACGGTCCGGTGACCGCGAGGAACTCGCCGCGCTCGACATCCAGGTTCACGCCGCGAAGCGCACGCACCTCGACCTCGCCGACGACGTACGTCTTGACCAGGTTCTTGACCGAGATGACCAGGGGCATCGGTGCTCTACCGGCCTCGCCCGCCGCCCTGGAATCCGCCGCCGAAGTTGCCGCCGCGATTGCCCTGCTGCGGAAGCAGCGGGTTGCCGCTCGCCCCTGCGGCAGCGCGCTGGGCCGTCGGCAGGACGACGCCCGTCACGACCTCCGTCCCCGGCTGCAGATCGCCGTTGATGACTTCCGTGTTCGTGCCGTCGGTGATGCCCGTACGGAGGCTCACCGCTTTCAGTTGCTTCTCGACGTAGAGCCACGCGCGTCCCGGCCGCTCGACGGTCGGTAACGGCGCGAACAGCGCGTCGATCGTCGAGGCCGTTTGCGCAGGCGACTCGGTCTTCGCCTTCCCCTTCGCAGCCGGCGCCGTCGCCTTCTCGAACACGCTCACGTCGCCGCCGCGTCCTTTGATGCGCTCGATGAACTGCTTCTGCTCGTCGGGCGACATGCTCTTGAACCGCTCGAGCATGCGGGCCTGGCGATCGCCGCCGCCCTCACCGCCGAAGCCGCCGCCACGTCCAAATCCGCCGCCGCCACTGAAATTGCCGCCGCCACCGAAGCCGCCCTCGCGACTAAAACTGCGCTGGCCGCCGTCGGCACGCTGACCGCTGTCGGCGCGCTGCGTGCGCGCGGTTGACGATGGGGCGGAAGAAGGAGCCGGCGGTGTGCTCGCTGCCGCCGTGGCACTTGTCGATGGGGCAGACGTGGTGCTCGCGGTCGCGCTGTCGCGCCGTCCGCCGCGTCCGCGTCCGCCGCCCTGGACGTCAGGCGGCACGGCCTGGTTGAGCGCCGTGAACATCTCGACCGTCGGCCGGAAGCGCAGCGCCGCGTTCGCGATGCGCATCACGTCAGGCCGCCGCGCGATCTGGACACGCAGGTTGGCCGTCATGCCGGGCTTGAGTTTCAACTCCGGATTCGGGACGTTGATGATCGTCGCGTACGTCGTCACGTTCTGGACGACGACCGGCTGCAGGCGGATCTGCGAGACCGAGCCCTGGAACTCTTCACCTGGATACGCATCGACGCGGAACGTGACCGCCTGATTCGGTCGGATGCGGCCGACGTCGGCTTCGTCGATGTTCGCGTTCACCTGCATCTTCGTCAGGTCCGCCGCGATGATGAAGAGCGTGGGCGCCTGCATGCTGGCCGCGACGGTCTGTCCGACGTCGACGCTGCGCTGAATCACGATGCCGTCGATCGGTGCGGCGATCGTGCAGTGATCGAGATTGAGCTGCGCCTGGTTCAGATTGGCTCTCGACTGCGTGACGATGGCCTGGGATGAGTTCATCGACGCCTGAGACGACTGCAGAGCAGACTGGGCCGTGTCGACGGCGATCTTCGCGGCATCGAAGTCCGCCCCCGTCTCGAGTCCCTTGGCCTGGAGCTCCTTCGCGCGGGCGAACTTCTGATTGGCGTCGGTCAGCGCGACCTTCGAGCGCTCGACGTCGGCCTGCGAGCGCACGACGTCGGCCTGCGCTTTGATGAGATTCGCGTTCGCCTGATCGACCTGCGCCTGAAACAGCGACGGATCGACGCGCGCGACCACCTGTCCCTTCCTGACGATCGAGTTGAAGTCGGCGCCGAGCCAGGAGATGTTCCCCGACACCTGGCTGCCGACCTGCACGGTCGTGACGGCTTGCAGCGTGCCGGTCGAGCCCACGGTGTCGATGATCTCTCCGCGAGAAATCGGCATCGTGTTGACCTGCACCTCTCCGCTGTTCCGGCGCATGTAGTACGCGCCGGCGCCGGCGCCGACCGCGGCAACGATAAGAAGGATGATGATCGCGCGTTTCATGAGTCCTCAGTCGAACAGTTACCTGACCGAATTCGTCACGGTGCCGACGAGTGTGACGTTCAGGTTCTGTAGCGTCGTTTGCTGGAGCCGATCGAGCTCCACCAGTGAATTCCGATAGTTGAGAATCGATTGCAGCTCGTTGTTCTGCGCCGTCGCCAGATCGCGCTGCGCCTGAATCACGAGGTAGTTCGTCGACATGCCGACCTGGAACTTGCTGCGTTCGGCATCGAGTGTCTGTTGCGCCAGTTCGCGCGCCGCCTGGGCTGCCTGCACGCGCTCGACGTTGCTCTGCACGGCTGTCGCCGCGTTGGTGACTTCGCTTGCGATCTGCAGCTCCACCTGACGCATCTGGGCCGACGCCTGATTCAGCTGGATCTTCGAGCGCGCCACGTTGACTTCCTGGCTGCTGTTGCCGAGCGGGTAGCTGACGTTCAGCTGCACCGTCCAGCGCGGATAATTCGCGCGCCACAGGGACGACAAGGCGTCGCCGTACCCGCCAGGAATCGTGTTGACGATCGGATTCGGCGCGCCGCCAATGCCGGTGCCGGCGCGAATGAGCTGCGTGCCGCCGAGGCCCACGAGCCCGTAATTCGCGACGACGTCCGCCTGCGGCATCAGCTGGTCCTTCAGGTACCTGACCGTGATGTCGTTCGCTTCGACGTTTATCTTTGCGATCGACAGATCGGTCCGCTCGCTCAGCGCGCGCCGGATGGCGCCCTGCAGGTCGATCGTCTCTGGGGTGAACACCGGCCGATCGACGGGATCGAGCGTGGCATTCCACAGCGGATCCGCGGTGCCGCCGACAATCAGCTGTTTGAGTGCGATCTCGTTGGAATACATCGTCGACTGCGCGGCGGCGAGATTCTGGCGTGCCGTCGCCAACTGCGACTGTGCCTGGTACACGTCGATTGGCGCCATGGTGCCGACTTGCACGCGAGTCTGGTTGTCTTGCACGAGTTGCGCGGCCAGATCGACCGATTGCTGCGCCACGTCCACGGACTGCACGCCGAACACGTAGTTCCAATAGGCTTCACGCACGTTCGACAGCGTGTTCGTGATCAGGGCCTTCAGTTCGATATCGGTGACGTCGCGCGTCAGCTTCGTGATCTTCAACGCCTGGCGCGTCTGGTCGATGCGCATGCCGCGAAGCAACGGCTGCGTGTACTGGGCCGACCAGTTCGTGTTGAACTGCGGATTGACCGTCGCGGTCGTGGCGTTCGTCGTGCCCCTGTTGTTGTTGAGCGTGAGGACGTACCCGCCGCCGCCCCACCTCATGTTTTGCGTGATGCCGCCGTTGAAGATCGTGGTGCCGGTGTCGATTGACGCCCCAGTGCCGCCGCCGGCGGTGCTGTTGGTCGACGCGATCGCCTGCGATTGCGACGACAGCTGCGAGGTCAAGGCAGGGTTGTAGGTCGAGGCGATGCTCGCGTACGCGAGGTCGTTGATTTGCGGATTCAGCCGCGTGACCTCGATGTTGAGGTTGTGGTCGAGCGCGGCCTTCACCGCGTCGTCCAGCGTCAACCCCACGACGGCGCCCGTCGAGCCCGGTCGCGGCCGGATGGCCTGCCGGCTCGGCGCCGAGATTCCCGTCGTCGGCATCGTCGTCTGGCCTTGAGCGGCCTGTTGCGCAAGCGCGGTGTCCACCGCTCGCTGCAGGAGCACCTGAAAGCGCTCGGTCGTGCCTTGTGCGTCGGCGGGCGACGGGGAGAGCGTCAACGCCGCGACCGTCGCGGCACAGCTCAACACCAGACTGGAATGCTTCGTCCTCATGTTCATCCTCGGTAAAAGATTTGTGGATCTAGGGCCGCTGGCCGCCAGGTGTCGTCGAGGCCGGCGCTTGGCCGGCACGCTCGCGGTCGCGATCGCGCATCGCCTTCAACTTCACCCGCTGTTCCGGCGTCAGGAGCTGCCGGTGGTGCAACAGCACCAGAGTGCGGGCTTTGTTGAGGTGGGCGCGGATCGCTTCGACCTTGTCCACCTGGTGGGTCACGACGGTTTCGTCTGCGTTCACCTCGATTAGACGAGAGAGCTCGGCTTCTTGCCGATCGAGATCGTCGCGGCCCTTCCGGAGCTCGGGCAAGGCGGCCTGCCAGATCGCTTCAAGGCGGCTCACCTGGTCTGCGGTCAACGCCAAATGCTTCTGGTAGTGCTCGTCCTGCCACCAAGCAAAGCGGGGGCGTGCCTGGCTCGGTTGCGACTGCGAGGGGGGAGGGGTCGCCGGCGCTTGCGCGCCCGCCCCAAGCGGCACCCACGCCAGCAACAACCCGATACAAAGCACGGTTCGCCCGCACCGCCGTTTCATCACTCGAAAACCTCAGTAAAGTCGCGTACTTATGGCAAATACGACGAGCGGAGACGATCTGTTTATCTCGGCGGTGCGCCGCCGGCGACGAACTGCTGGAGGCGGGCGATGGCCGCGCCGACGAGGTTGTCCGGGGTGGACGCCCCGGACGTCAGGCCGAGGGTCACCGGTCCCGCGCCTGGCAGCCATCCATGGGTGACGGTTTCCGACTTGCTGCCCACGGGACGATGCCGTATCGCGTCTAGCGACACCAGGCAGTCGGGATCGGCGATGTGGAACGTCGGCTTCGCATCGCTGCAGATTCGCGCCAGGTTCGCGGTATTGCTGCTGTTGTAGCCGCCGATGACGAGCATGAGGTCCACGGGCTGCTCGCGCAACAGCGTCACCACGGCATCCTGCCTGTCTTGCGTCGCGCTGCAGATCGTGTCGAACGCCTGATACCGCGTGTGGACGTCGGACGTGCCGTAGCGATCGTGCATCGCGAGCCGCAGCATCTCGCCGATCTCCAGCGACTCCGACATCAGCATCGTCGTCTGGTTGGCCAGGCCAATCCGTTGGAGATCGCAATCCGGGTCGAAGCCAACCGAGACGGCGTTCGTGAACCGCGCGAGAAAGTCGGCGCTCGATCCCCCACCACGAATGAAATCGCACACGACCTGCGCTTCCGCCTTGTCGAACACCACGACGTAGTGTCCGCCCGACTGCAGAGCCTGGGAGGCTGTCGCCTGGGTTTCTTCGTGCCACACCTTGCCGTGAATCACGGACGTGTAGCCGCCCTCGGCGTAGCGCTTCACGTTCTTCCAGACGTTCAGCACGGATCCACACGTGGTGTCGATCAGCGTGCATCCGCGCGCGTCCAATTGCTGGAGCATCGCCACGGTGACGCCGAAGGCAGGAAGAATGACCACGTCGTCGGCCGTGAGCCCCTCGATCGTGCCGGGCGCCTTGTCGAGGAACTCGATGCCCATGTCCCGCAGCTTGTCGTTGACGTGCGGGTTGTGGATGATTTCGCCCGTCAGGAACACCCGGCGATCGGGAAACCGTTCGCGCGTCTGGTACGCGTAGTCGACGGCTCGATCGACGCCGTAACAGAACCCGAACTCGCGGGCGAGATGGACCGTGAGGCGCCCTGACCGGAAAGTGAAGTCGTCCGCTTTGATCTTCTCGACTAGTTCGCTGTGATAGTTGTCCGCCAGCACGCCCGCGACGGCCTGCTTGAGGTCGAGCCCCTTACGGAAGATGAGGGAAGCCAACGCTCAGCGCGCGAAGTCGCGGACTTCACGCATGTGGGGCGTGAGCGCGTCAAACGCGATGAGTTCGCTCGTGTGCGGACGGTCGAGGACCGACTCGAGGTCGGACATGAACTTGTCGGGGTCGACGATCTCGACGGCCGTCTTCACCGGCGACAGATGCGACGGCAACGACTGTGACACCTGGCGTGCACCGGCGGCGATGCCAGCGCGCCGGGCGTGGCTCGAGAAATCGAACCCGGGCACGAAGTTGAAGAAGGTGCCTGCGGCGACGCCGACGAACAGCCCCGCGGCGGCCGCCGCGGCAATCCATCGCGTCGTGATGCGCGTCCGGGACGTACGGATTGGCTGCGCCATCGCGACGCTGCGCCGTCCCGGGAACGTGATGACACGCGCGGCGCGCCCCACCAGTTCGAGGCGCTTGGCGATGTCCTGCTGCTGTTGGCGCAGGCGCTCGGGCGGAAACAACGCGTCGACGTCGTTTTCCGCATCCACGCTGAGCGTCGTGAGAAACGCGCCGACGTCGGCGTAGCGGCGCGCGCACGTTTCGCAGTCGACGAGATGCTCGGCTGAAGGCGGATCGACGGGCTCGCCGCGGCGCTCGGCGTAATAGCAGTCGTAGAGCACGTCGTCCTGAAGGTGAGGCGCGCGCACGATCATGGCTGGCCTCCCAACAGGGTCCGGAGCTTCCGCGCCGCGCGGAACAAATGGACTCGCACCGTGGACTCGTTGAGCCCGATCATCGCGCCCACTTCGCGCGGCGTGCAGTCGCCGTAGTGGCACAGCATGAACACCGTGCGCTGCCGGCCTTCGAGGCGATCGATGGCCGCGGTCATGCGCGCCTGGCGTTCGCGCGCGAGCAGCCGCGCTTCCGGGTCCGCCTGCATGCTGACGTGCTGATGGCCTGGGGCGAGAACGCGTCGCTCGTGACCGGCCAAAGCCACGTCGTCGGCTGGGACGATCCAACGATCGCGTCGCACGCGAGCCTTTCGGCGATCGAGACAGCCGTTGATGAGAATTCGTGTGAACCAGACTTCGAAGGGCCACGCCTCGCGATACGAGCCGATGTGGCTGAACACCTTCACGAAAGCGTCCTGGACCGCTTCGTCGGCTTCTGCAGCATCGCGCAGATATTGAAACGCAATTCGCAGCGCGCGCCGCTGGTGGGCCGCGACGAGACCTCCGAACCGTTCGCGCGCCTCATCCATTTCGCCGCGCTCGACCAGTTCTCGGATTTCAACAGCAAGGCGCGAATCGTCAGATAACGGCACAGAGCCAGGACGTCGCGGCGCCGCATCGGGCAGGGGCCCGGCTGGGGCGCTGACGACGCTGGTTGTGACGGTCTGGCTGCGCACTTCAGTACTCATTACCGTCTACGACTCTCCGTTTCAAGTGTTTACAGTCTATCAAAACCGCCGCTGTTGTTGACGTAGACGGACCTCACATGTACGATTCTTTGATTCATTGCATATTGTTGGACCTTCATAGCTTAGAGGAGCCTTTTCGATGAGTACGGTAGAGCGCAGCCCCCAGCTTGACCGCGAGGGTATTCGCACCGAGCGAGTGAAGTGGAACCTGTCGGCGGCGGCGCTGTACGAAGAGGCTATTCGCAAGCAGGAAGGTGTCATCGCCGCTGAAGGTCCGCTCGTCTGCCGTACCGGCCACCACACGGGCCGTTCGCCGAACGACAAGTTCGTCGTGCGCGAGCCGTCCAGCGAGAAGTTGATCGGCTGGGGAAAAGTCAACAAGCCGATGGATCAAGTGCAGTGGGACGCGCTGCATGCCGACTTCATCGAGTCGCTGACCAACAAGGAACTGTACGTGCTCGACTGCTATGCCGGCGCGGACTCCACGTACCGGCTTCCGGTGCGCGTCATCACCGAGTACGCGTGGCACAGCCTCTTCTGCAAGAACCTGTTCATCGACGATCCCGCGGCGGCCATCGCGCAGGCGCCGGAATTCACCGTCATCGACTCGCCCAGCTTCAAAGCCGATCCGAAACGGCACGGCACGCGGTCGGAAGTGGTCATCGCGCTGAACTTCGCCAAGAAGCTGGTGCTCATCGGCGGCACGAGCTACGCCGGCGAGATGAAGAAGTCGATTTTCAGCGTGCTCAATTACATCCTGCCGTTGAAAGACGTGCTCTCGATGCACTGTTCCGCCAACATCGGGGCGGCGGGCGACGTCGCGCTGTTCTTCGGCTTGTCGGGCACCGGAAAAACCACGCTGTCGAGCGATCCCACGCGTCAGCTGGTTGGAGACGACGAGCACGGGTGGAGCGATCGCGGCGTGTTCAACTTCGAGGGCGGCTGCTACGCGAAGACGATTCGTCTGTCGGCGGAGGCCGAGCCGCAGATCTACTCGACGACGCGGCGATTCGGCACGGTGCTCGAGAACGTCGTGTTCGATCCGGCGACGCGGATGCTGAATCTCGACGACGATCGTCACACCGAAAACACGCGCGCGGCATATCCGATTTCGTTCGTCGACAACGCCGTGCCCTCGGGCGCCGGCGGACATCCCAAGAACATCGTGATGCTGACGGCGGACGCGTTTGGCGTGCTGCCGCCAATTGCCCGCTTGTCGCCCGAAGGGGCGATGTATCACTTCCTCTCGGGTTACACCGCGAAGGTCGCAGGCACGGAAAAGGGCGTCACTGAACCGAGCGCGACGTTCAGTACCTGCTTCGGCGCGCCGTTTCTGCCGCTGCCTCCGAGTTTCTACGCCAGAATGCTCGGCGACAAAATCGCGCAGCATCAGTCACGCGTGTGGCTGGTCAACACCGGATGGAGCGGCGGACCGTACGGCACCGGGCACCGGATGAAGATCGCGTATACCCGCGCGATGATTGCCGCCGCGTTGTCCGGTGCGCTCGATCACGTGTCGTACGAAAAGGATCTGCTGTTCAATCTCGATGTCCCGACGGCCTGCCCGGGCGTGCCGAGTGAAGTACTGAAGCCGCGCAACACGTGGGTGAACCCGGCGGAGTACGACGCGCAGGCGGCGAAGCTGGCGAAGATGTTCGTCGACAACTTCAAGAGCTTCGAGGCCGACGTCACGCCCGAGGTGCGGGCCGCCGGCCCAAAGGCGTGAGCAGCTACGAGGCCGTCATCGGCCTCGAAATCCACGCGCAGCTGCTGACGGCGTCGAAGATCTTCTGCGGCTGCAGCACCGCGTTCGGCGCCGCGCCAAATACGCATCTCTGTCCCGTCTGCCTCGGCTTGCCCGGGGCGCTTCCGGTCCTCAATCATGCGGCCGTCGACTGCGCCCTCCGCGCGGCGCTCGCGCTCGGCTGCGAGATTCACGACACGTCGATCTTCGCGCGGAAGAACTACTTCTATCCGGATCTGCCGAAGGGGTATCAGATTTCGCAGTACGAGCGGCCGCTCGCGACCGGAGGCCGGATCGCAGCGAACAGCGACTACTGGACGCCGTCCTACGACATCCGCATCACCCGCATCCACATGGAAGAGGACGCCGGCAAGCTGCTGCATGAGGGCTTTGCCGACTCCGCCCGCCGGAGCCACGTCGACCTGAATCGCGCCGGCACGCCGCTCATCGAAATCGTCACCGAACCGGATTTCCGCTCGGGCAAGGACGCCGCGGCATTCTTTGCGTACCTCCGCGAGCTTCTGGTGCTGCTCGCCGTCAACGACGGCAACATGGAGGAAGGAAGCCTGCGCTGCGACGCGAACGTCTCGGTGCGGCGTCGCGGCGCCGATGCGCTCGGCACGAAAGCCGAGATCAAGAACCTCAACTCGTTTCGGTTTCTGGAAGACGCCATCGCGTCGGAAACCGAGCGCCAAATCGAGGTCCTCGAATCAGGCGGCCGCGTCGTCCAGGAGACGCGGCTGTGGGATTCAGCCGCCGGCCAGACGGTCTCGATGCGCAGCAAGGAAGAGGCGCACGACTATCGGTACTTTCCCGAGCCCGACTTGCCGCCGCTCGTCGTCGATGCCGCTCGTGTCGACGCCATCAGAAACGCGATGCCCGAACTGCCAGCGGACCGCCGTCGCCGGTTGGCCGCTGAACACGGGCTGTCGTCGCGCGACATCTTGCAGCTGATGGGCCCCAAGGGCGAGTACTTCGACCTGATGGTCAACAGGTTCAAGGCGCCGGCGAAGCCGGCGGCCAACCTCGTGATGGGCCTTCTGAGCGGCAAGATGAACGAGCTCCGGACCGACGACGTGACGGCGATCAGCAGCCGCGTGTCTCCCGAGCAGTCGGCGCGGCTGCTGGCGCTTGTCGAGGAAGGCAAAATCAGCAACTCGATCGCGAAGGACGTCTGGGAAAAGGTCTTTCAGACCGGCAGGACGACGGACGAGATCATCGCGGCGGAGGGCCTCACGCAAATCGACGACGAGTCGCAGATTGTCGGGCTCGTGGCCGACGTGCTGTCGAAGAATGCCGACGCCGTCGCGAAGTACCGCGCCGGCAACATGTCGACGTTCGGTTTCCTTGTCGGGCAGGTGATGAAGGCCGCAGGCGGCAAAGCGAACCCCAAGCGTGTGAACGAACTGCTCAAACGCGCATTAGGGGCGTGATACACTGACCGCGCGCAGTGATTGAGGCTGCCCATCTTTCCAAACAATACAGCCGCGGCGTCTATGCGCTGCGCGATCTCACCGTCAGCATCGACAAAGGCGAGTTCATTTTCCTGACCGGCGCCAGCGGCGCTGGCAAGTCGACGTTCCTTCGCTTGTTGTTGCGCGAAGATCTGCCGACAGAAGGCGAGCTGACCGTCGCCGGCCGCGATCTGTCGACGATGTCGGCGTCGCAGATTCAGACTTACCGGCGTTCGCTCGGCTTCGTGTTCCAGGACTTCCGGCTGATTCCGCGCATGACCGTCTTTCAGAACGTCGCGTTCGTCATGCGCGTGCTCGGCGTCCCCGACATGATTCAGCAGCGCAAGACGTTTCAGGTGCTGAAGTGGGTCGGGTTGCAGCACCGGATGAATTCTTCTCCCCAGGAGCTGTCGGGCGGCGAGCAGCAGCGCGTCGCCATTGCCCGCGCGCTCGTCAACGAGCCGCAGCTCGTGCTCGCCGACGAACCGACCGGCAACCTCGACCCTGACCTCTCGCTCGAAATCATGAACCTGTTCCGCGAAATCAACTCGCGCGGCACGACGGTCGTCGTCGCGACGCACGATCGTGAGTTGATCCGGCGCGTCGGTCGGCGGTCGATCACGCTCGACCACGGCCACGTGGTGGAGATCGCCTGATGCGAGCGCTGAGCTATGCATTCGACGAAGCGATGCTGAGCCTCTGGCGCGGACGCCGATCCGGTGCGCTGTCGACGGCGACGATCGCCGTCGCGCTCTTCGTACTTGGCGTGTTCCTCATCGCGACGTTGAACCTCGAGCGCCTCGCACGCGAATGGAGCAATTCGGCAGAGCTCTCGGTATTTCTGGCGGACAACGTGACAGCGGAGCAGCGCGCGACCCTCGAACGCACGCTCGCCACCGGCAACATCGTCGAGAGCCATCAGTACTTGTCGAAGGCCGACGCGCTCGCGCGGTTCAAGAAGACGTTCGCCGATCTCAGCGGGACGATCGAGAGCCTCGGAGAGAACCCGCTGCCGGCGTCGTATGAGGTGCGGTTGAGGCCGGGCGCGGAGGGCGCCGTCGATCTGCTGCTCACCGAGCTTCGGCAGTCGCCGGGCGTCGCGGACGTCCGCTACGACCGCGAATGGCTTCAACGGCTGGCCGCGGCAATCCGGGTCTTGCGCGGCGCGGGCCTGGTGCTCGGCATTCTGCTGACGGTCGCGGCGGCGTTGACCGTTGCCAACGTCGTGCGCCTTGGGCTCTATGCCAGGCGCGACGAGCTCGACATCATGCAGCTGGTGGGCGCGCCGACTGTCTATATCCGCGGGCCATTCGTCATGGAGGGCACCCTGCAAGGCGGCCTCGGCGCGCTGGTCGCGCTCATCGGCCTGACGGTGGTGTTCTTCGGATTGAGGTCACGCTACCTCGTTCCGCTTGCGGCGGCGATCAACCTGTCCGGCGTGACATTTCTGTCGATCGAGCTTTCGTTATTGATCGTGGCCGGCGGCATGGCCGTCGGATGCCTGGGCGGGCTCATCGCCGCAAGCCGGCCGAGCTGAAGCGTATTTACACTGTCTTGACACGTGTTTTCGAAACGCCCTACACTGGGAAAGTTCGTCGCCAATCGATTCTTCGAGGGAGCCGCATGCCACGTTTTGCGACTGAGATGAGACCGATCAGCGCGCAATCCCCGATTATCGAGTTCTACCGAGAAGAGTTCCTGAAACACCATCGCTGTCTGCAGCAGCAGCGCCCCTACTACTCAGAAACAGCGATTACCGACGTCGAAGCCGCCCTCACCAAAATCATTTCCGAACTCGAACAGCTCTCCTCGCAAGAAGACGCTCCCCAATTAGTCGCATCGCTCCTCAAGAAATTCGACATCGTCACAGGCCTGTCGGCCTGGTCCGATCCAAAGCGCTCGCACTGACTCGTTCTCTCGACAACCTTCGACAGGATCTCCTGGCAATTGCACGGGCCGGCATCGCTGCCGTGGACGCCGGTCCACTCGTCGCACGCGCAATCGCGGCCCGAGGCGTCGGAAGCCGCCCGGTACGGGTCATCGCTGCAGGCAAGGCCGCAGTGCCGATGGCTGTTTCGGCGGCGCAGGCGCTCGGCGATCGCGTCAGACGAGGGTTGATTGTCGGTGTGCCGCCGGCGGGAGCCTCTGCCACAACCGTCCTGCCGTTCCGGTCGATTGCCGCCGGACACCCGACGCCGACGGCCGAAAGCGAACGCGGCGGTCGTGAGGCGCTGGCGCTCGCCGCGTCGCTGCAGCCGGACGAGACGCTGGTTGTGCTGCTCTCGGGCGGAGCCTCGGCGCTGATGGCGGTTCCGGCGGATGGCATCACGCTGCAACACAAGCAGGCGACGACGCAGCAGTTGCTTCGCGCGGGCGCGGACATCCACGCGCTCAACACCGTGCGAAAACATCTGTCCGCGATCAAAGGGGGATGGCTGGCGGCGCGCGCGCCGGGCGAGTGCGTGACGTTGGCCATCTCCGATGTCGTCGGCGACGACCTGAGCGTCATCGGATCTGGTCCCACCGTCCCCGACCGGTCGACGTTCGGCGACGCGCTGGACATCGTGCGGCGGTTCGGCGGTGACGACGCTTATCCCAAACCGGTCATTGAACGAATGCTCGACGGCGCCGCAGGACGCGCCGCCGAGACGCCCAAGCCTGGCGACAGCCGCCTCGACCGCGCGCAGACTCACGTGATCGGCGGCCGGCGCGACGCGATGGAGGGAGCTGCGAGGGTGGCGGCGGCGCTCGGCTACCAGGTCGTGCGCATTGACGACGCCATCGTCGGCGAGGCGCGGGCGACGGGTCCGTCGCACCTGCGAGCCTGTCTGGCGAAGGCGGCGAGCATCGGGCGTCCCGCGTGCATCGTGTCGAGTGGCGAGACCACGGTGCGCGTCACCGGAAGCGGCAAGGGCGGGCGCAATCAGGAGTTCGCGCTGGCGTGCGCCGAGATCCTCGCGGCGGCTGGAATGACCGCGGCGGTTGCGAGTGTCGGCACGGACGGAATCGACGGTCCCACGGACGCCGCGGGTGCAGTCGTCGACAACACGACGCTGGAACGGGCACGCACGGCAAAGTTGACGCCCTCGGCGTTCCTGGATCGCAACGACGCGTACAGGTTCTTCGCGCAACTCAGCGATCTCATCGTCACTGGGCCGACGGGGACGAACGTCGGCGACCTTCAGGTCGTGCTCCTCGCGTAGTTTTCGTCTTGATCGCCTTCCGTACGACTCGAACGGCCTTCCGTACAGCCCGAACGGCCTTCCGTACGGCTCGAACGGCCTTCCGTACGGCGCGAACGGCCTTCCGTACGGCGCAAACGGCCTTCCGGACGGCGCGAACGGCCTTCCGGACGGCGCGAACGGCCTTCCGTACAGCTCAAACGGCCTTCCGGACGGGCCAAATCTCCTTCCGCGGCCGTACCAGCGCCGAGTGTTAGCCACGAAGACACGAAGAACACGAAGAACGCACGAAAGACGTTTTGCCAAAACCCGTCTTCGTGAGACTTCGTGCTTTCGTGACTTCGTGGCTAGAGCCTTGGGAACGGTCAGACATCATTGAACACTTCAGAATCGAAAATCGAAAGGTACGATAGACAACATGTTTTCTCGTGAACAGGTCCTGGCGCTTATGCGCGACCGGGTCCACCACCCCGCAGGCATGCGGGAGCTTCTTCAACTGCTGAAAGTTCCGCGCGATGAGCGCACGACATTCAAGCGTCATATCAAGTCCCTCGTCGCAGCGGGAGAACTCATTCACATCCGCGGGCATCGCTTCGGGCTGCCCGAGAAAATGGATCTGTACGTCGGACGGCTGCAAGCGCACCCGGCCGGTTACGGATTCGTCACGCCCGAGCGCCCCCTCGAATCCGGCGGGGACATCTACATTTCCCCACCGCTCTTGAACGAAGCGATGCACGGCGATCGGGTCGTCGTGCGTATCGAAAAGGTGAAGGACGGCGGCCGTTTCGAGGGCCGCGTCATTCGCATTCTCGAGCGCAGCAGCGCATGGATGATCGGCCGCTACGATCGCGACGACGCGGGCATGGGTTATGTGGTCCCGTTCGATCGGCGCGTGCTCATGGACATCTTCGTGCCGCCGGGGCACGAAGGCGGTGCGTCGCCGGGAGAGATGGTGTCGGTCGAGATCACGCGGTGGCCGACGTCCAATCGCGGCGCCTCGGGCCGCGTCGTGGACGTGCTCGGCGACATCGATGCGCCGGGCGTCGACACCGAGATCATCATCCGGAAATACAACATCCCGGACGCGCACTCGGACGAGGCAGTGACCGAGGCGGTGCGGCTCGGGAAGGCGGTGTCGGACAAAGACATCCGAGGCCGAACGGATTTTCGGGGCGCGCCCACCGTCACGATTGACGGCGAGCACGCACGCGATTTCGACGATGCCATCACGATCGAGAAACTGCCCAATGGCCACTATTGGCTCGGCGTCCACATCGCGGACGTCTCGCACTATGTCCATGAAGGTACGGCGCTCGATCGCGAAGCCTACGAACGCGGCACGTCGGTGTACTTCCCCGAGCGCGCGGTCCACATGTTTCCGTCAGAGCTCGCGACGGGGCTGTGCAGCTTGAACCCGCATGTCGATCGCCTGGTCCAATCGTGCCTGATGGAAGTAGACCGGCACGGCCAGGTCGTCCGGCACGAGCTGCACGACGGCGTGATCAACAGCGACGAGCGAATGACCTATACGGCCGTCAACGGCATTCTCACCGATCGCGATCCTGCGCTGATGAAGCAGTACGAGCCCCTCGTGCCGATGTTCGAGCGGATGAAAGAGCTGTTCGTCATCCTCAACGACGCGCGCCGGCGGCGCGGTTCGATCGATTTCGACCTGAACGAAGCCGAAGTCATCATCGACGAAGGCGGCGAGGTGGAAGCGATCATCGCGTTGCAGCGCAACGTCGCGCACCGGCTCATCGAAGAATTCATGCTGCTCGCCAACGAAACCGTGGCTTCGCATCTCGAGGCGAACGAGGCGCCGGCGCTTTACCGCATTCACGAAGAGCCCGACGTCATGAAGGTGAGCAAGTTCGAAGACTTCGTGTCGGGCTTCGGCTACAGCCTCGGCGCGCCGCTCACGTCGCTGCGACCGAGCCATTTCCAGAAGCTGCTGCAGCGCATCGAAGGCAAGCCGGAGGAGAAGCCTATTGCGTTTCTGATGCTGCGCACGATGCAGAAGGCGCGGTACGCGCCAGAGAATCTGGGGCACTTCGGCCTGGCGGCGTCGAGCTATACGCACTTCACGTCGCCGATTCGCCGTTATCCCGATCTCGTCGTGCACCGCGCGCTCCGCGCGGCGCGGCACGCGACGCTCTCTGCTGAAGAACGCGAAGAGCAGCGCGAAGAGCTTCCGGAGGTCGCGCGGCACTGTTCCGAAATGGAGCGGCGCGCCGACGATGCGGAGCGCGAGCTGCTGCAGTGGAAGAAAGTGAAGTTCATGGCCGACAAGGTCGGCGACGTCTTCCAGGGCTACGTCACGGGAGTCGCCGCGTTCGGGCTTTTCATCGAACTGGTCGAGCACTTCGTCGAAGGCATGGTGCACGTCTCGACGATGGCGGACGACTACTACCGGTTCGTCGACGGCGCGCACCTGCTGCGCGGGGAGAACACGCAGAAGGTCTACCGACTCGGCGACAAAGTCGAGGTGCAAGTGGTGCGCGTCAACATGGAGCTGCGTCAGGTGGATCTCGGACTGGTCGAGATCCTCGAACGTGTTCGGGAGGGAGCGCATGGGCCGCGCCGGAGCCGCGCGACCCCAAAACACGAATCGCGCCGGAAGCAGCGGCCTGGCCGGCGCGAGCGGGTAAAACTGCGAGGAAAGAAGCGACGCTGAGGGCTACGACTTCGTCTCGTCGGACGAGCCTTCTCTCATGCCTTCCTTGAAATTCTTGATCGCGCTGCCTACGCCCTTGCCGAGCTGCGGCAGGCGGTTGGCGCCGAAGATCAACACGACGATCACCAGAATCACGAGGAGTTCTGGCAAACCAAGACTGCCCATGGCGTTACTCCTTCAACTTCAAAGCGAGCGTTGATTGTACCACTTTGCACGAACGAGCCGCCAAGCCAATCCGACCTCGGCCGTCCTTGCGAGCGCCCACTTCAAGGTTTTATAAGGCTGTGTGCCTGCCACCAGTCCGGCCATCACGCCACGCACTCCAGGGCTCGCGGCGAGCGCATCCACGAGCAGTCCGGTGAACCGCGGTTTGAAGAAGCCTGCTTTGTATCGCGCTGCGAGCGCGAGTTCCGTGACGATGTCGTCGCGGATGCGCTCGTGATAGCGACCATGCGCATTCGCGTCTGACGAGACCAGGGTTTCCGCGGCCCACTGGCCGGACAGCAGCGCGAAGTAGATGCCTTCCCGCGTGATCGGATCTACGAGGCCCGCGGCGTCGCCCACCAGGCACCACCCCGGCCCGGACGTCGTCAGCGTGTCGAAACTTCGTGCCGACAGCGACGGGATCGGCCACGAATAGGGCGACGACGATCCATTCCCGAGATGCATCGCGCGAATCCACTCGCGCGTCCTCTCCCGAAGCGCGCCGGAAGTGGCGCCCTCGTCGGCTTGCGTGCAGATGCCGACGGCCAGATGCGTCGGGCGAGGGAAGGACCAGATGTAGCCCGGAGGATCCGCGAGCAGTTCGAGCACGATCTCGTTGCTTGTCGCGCCGTGGACGAAGTATCCCGTCGCGATAGACAAGTCGGCGCGCGTGAACGGCTGCGCGAGCCGCCGCCGCACGAGGCTGTTCGCGCCGTCGGCGCCAATCAGCCGCGGCGCGCAAAGAGGTCCGGCGGTTGTATGAACAACGAACGCCGCGCCGTCGCGCGTGACGTCGGCCGCGCGCGCTCGCACGGCGCGCACACCTGCGGCCGTCGCCGCGGCGAACAGCGCGCTGTCGAAGTCGGTCCGGCTCGCGACGTCGAGATCGCCCTGCTCGAGCGGCACCGACACGGAGGCGTGCCGGTGTGTGTCGACGAAACGCGCCGCGTGGATGTGACAGCGAGGGAGCGCCGCGCGTTCGATGGCGCCGCTCACCAGCGCCAGTGCGCGTCCCGTGACGCCGCCGCCGCACGGCTTCTCGCGCGGATGCGAGCCGTCGACGAGCGCGACGCGAGCGCCGCGCGTGGCGAGCGTCCGCGCGGCCCAGCAGCCGGCGGGCCCCGCGCCGATGACGATCGCGTCGGCGTCGTGCGTCACATCGCGTGATACATTACACGCCATGGTCGAGGCCGAGACAGAGCGATTCACGGTCGGTGTGTTTCAGGACATCGCGTGGGCGCACAAAGGCGTGGACGCGCTGAAGCAAGCCGGTTTTCCAACCGAGTCGCTCACGATTGTGATCAAAGAGGGTCCGGAAGCCGCGGCCTTCATCGAGCGATCGCTCGGAGCGCCAGCCGATCGCATCGAACTGGCCGGCATTGGCACGGCTGTCGCGCGCGGTCCGCTCGTGTCGACGCTCGGCGGTCCACAGGAGCTGCTCAAACTCGGGCTCGCGGGCACGATGCGGCGCGTCGGGTTCCAGTCTCACGACGGGCGCATTTTCGATACCCTTACAAAAAAGGGCGGTGTGCTCGTCGCGATCAAAACCGAGCCTCGGGCAGCGGACGCGCTGGCCATCCTTCATTCTTATGGCGGCGGCAACGCCGCGATTGGGGCCTGGACCGGACGCGTGTAAGTCTCCAAAAGCGGTCGCCAGGCACCGGCAAACCTCCACCCGTCTCCGAGAGTCTTAACAAATACGCTGGAAAACCGAGGCATTTCTTTTGCAGCCTCAAAAGTGTTGTCCGGCGGAGGATCGTGCGCGAAAATACTTCCAGCTACGTATATCCCATAGGTATGAACGACGCACCGCATAGCCAGGGGCGCCAGAACACCTCCGCAGGACACCTGTCGGTCGCGATCGACGACGCGCGCGTCGAAGACTTCCGCTTCTCGTTCGACCGCGAGCCGAAGCGGATGAGTGCGTCGGTTATCGCGTCGGCCGTCATTCAGGTCGCCTTGGTCGTGCTGGTGATCGTGCTGAGCCGTTTGCATCCGAATGCGGCTCCGGTGGCGCTACTGCCTGAAGAACCCAACAAGAACATTATCTGGCTGGCCCAGGAAGGGCCGGGCGGGGGCGGTGGCGGCGGCGGCAACAAGATGAAGGAACCGCCGAAGCAGGCGGAGTTGCCAGGCAAAGACAAGATCACGGTGCCTGTCACGCAGAAGCCGAAACTCGAACAGCCGCAGATCACCAAGGAACAGAATCCGGTCGAGCAGCTGAATATTCCTGCGAAAGAGCTCGCGGCGGCCGACATCTCGGCGGTTGGCGCGATTGAAGCGCCCCCTGGACCGCCGACGCTCTCGCAGGGCAGCGGCTCAGGCGGTGGGTCGGGAACGGGCACGGGAGGGGGAATCGGTCCGGGCCAGGGATCCGGCCTCGGGCCAGGCTCTGGTGGTGGAACCGGCGGCGGCGTCTTTCAGCCCGGCAACGGCATCAGCAACCCGACGCTGATCAGGCAGGTCACGCCGGCGTATACATCCGACGCGATGCGCGCGAAGGTTCAGGGCGTTGCGGTCGTCGGCTGCGTGATCGAAGTCGATGGCCGGCCGAGCCAGTGCCACATCGTCCGATCGCTCGATTCCACGTTCGGACTCGACCTCGAGGCGATGAAAGCCGCGCAGCAGTGGCGATTCCGCCCCGGCACACGGCTGGGCGAGCCCGTTCGCGTCGCCATCACGATCGAGATGTCGTTCACGCTCCGCTAGAGCCTAGAAACAAAAAAGGCCCGCCGGTCTCCCAGCGGGCCTTCAGTACTACCAACTTCTCAGTTCTAACTTCTCACTTCTCACTTCTAACTTCTTTAGTACATGCCACCCATGCCGCCGCCGTGTCCGCCCGGCATCGGCGCTTCTTTCTTCTCCTCCGGGATTTCGGAAACGAGCGCTTCCGTCGTCAGCAAGAGCGAGGCGATTGACGACGAGTTCTGCAGCGCCGACCGTACGACCTTGGCCGGATCGATGACGCCCGCCTTCACGAGATCCTCGTAGGTGTCCGTCAGCGCGTTGAAGCCCTCGGTGTCCTTCATCTCACGAACCTTCTGCACGACGATCGATCCCTCGAGGCCCGCGTTGGTGGCAATCCACCGCAGCGGCTCTTCAATCGCGCGCTTGACGATGTTCACGCCGATCTGCTGATCGCCGGCGAGCTTCAGGCTGTCCAGCACCTTGCCCGCGCGAATCAGCGCGACGCCGCCGCCGGGGACGATGCCCTCTTCGACCGCCGCTTTCGTGGCGTGCATCGCGTCTTCCACACGGGCTTTCTTCTCTTTCATCTCGGTCTCAGTCGCCGCGCCGACCTTGATGACCGCGACGCCGCCGACGAGCTTCGCGAGCCGCTCCTGCAGCTTCTCGCGGTCGTAGTCCGACGTGGTGTCTTCGACCTGGGCGCGGATCTGCTTCACGCGGCCCTCGATGGCCCCCGACGCGCCGCCGCCCTCGACGATCGTCGTGTTGTCTTTGTCGATGACGATCTTCTTGGCCTTCCCGAGATCGTCGAGCTTGATGTTCTCGAGCTTGATGCCGAGGTCTTCGGTGATGGCACGGCCACCGGTGAGGATGGCGATGTCCTCGAGCATGGCCTTGCGGCGATCGCCGAAGCCCGGCGCCTTGACGGCCGCCGCCTGAAGCGTGCCGCGCAGCTTGTTGACGACGAGCGTCGCGAGCGCTTCGCCTTCGATGTCTTCCGCGATGATGACGAGGGGGCGGCCCAGACGGGCGACCTGCTCGAGCACCGGCAGCAGATCCTTCATCGAGCTGATCTTCTTCTCGTGGATCAGGATGACCGGGTTCTCGAACACGGTCTCCATACGCTCCGCGTCGGTGACGAAGTACGCCGAGAGGTAGCCACGGTCGAATTGCATGCCTTCGACCACTTCGAGCGACGTCTCCAGCGTGCGCGACTCTTCGACGGTGATGACGCCGTCCTTGCCGACCTTGTCCATCGCGCCGGCGATGATCTTGCCGATCGTCTCGTCGTTGTTCGCCGAGATCGTGCCGACCTGCGCGACCATGTTGCCGCTGACCGACTTCGACATCTTCTTGATTTCGGCCGTGATGGCTTCGACGGCCTTCTCGATGCCGCGCTTGATGTCCATCGGGTTCGCGCCGGCGACGACGTTTTTCGCGCCTTCGCGGTAAATCGCCTGCGCGAGCACCGTGGCCGTCGTGGTGCCGTCACCCGCGGTGTCCGACGTCTTGCTGGCGACTTCGCGGACCATCTGCGCGCCCATGTTTTCGAGCGGGTCCTTGAGGTCGATTTCCTTCGCGACGGTGACGCCGTCCTTCGTGATCGTGGGGGAGCCGAATTTCTTGTCGAGAACGACGTTGCGTCCTTTGGGACCGAGTGTGACCTTCACCGCGTCGGCCAGCTGGTTCACGCCGCGCAGGACGGCCTGCCGCGACTGCTCGCCGTAAACAATCTGTTTTGCCATCGATGTGCTCCTAAATGTGGGCGCTTACTTCTTGGCCTTCTTGGCCGAATCTCCGTTGTCGATCACGGCGAGCACTTCGTCTTCGCGCATGATCAGATACTCCTCGCCGTCGAGCTTGATCTCCTGGCCGGAGTATTTGCCGAACAAAATCAGGTCGCCGGCTTTGACGTCGAGCGCGACGCGCTTGCCGTCGTCTTTCACCTTGCCGGCGCCGGCGGCAATGACTTTGCCCTGCTGGGGTTTCTCCTTGGCGGTATCGGGGATGATGATGCCGCCGATCTTCTGTTCTGTTTCCTCGATGCGCTGAATGATGATGCGGTCGTGCAACGGTCTGACGTTCATGCTCGTGACTCCGTCTGGCGTAAAAGTGTTGGTGTCCTACAGGCGACTAGCAGTCGTGCAGCCCGACTGCCAAGTATATTGCAGCTGTTGGCAGTGTCAACGGGGGAGTGCCAATGCCTGGGAAATGAGGGGCTAGGAGGCGTGCCTCTTGAGCTTGTACTCGCCCATCTTGCGGGTGAGCGTGTTGCGGTGAATGCCGAGCGTATCGGCGGCTTTCGTGAGGCTGCCCTCGCAGCAGCCGAGGACCCGTGAGATGAACCGCTTTTCGAACTCGTGGACCGCGTCTTCGTAGCGCACGCCCTTGTCGACCATTTCCTCGACGAGTTTGTCCAAGCGGTCGCTGATCATTACTCCAGCTCCTTGCCTGTCAGGCGTCGGAACGCCTCGAGATACTTGTCGCGCGTCTTTTCGATGACGTCGGCGGGCAGCACCGGAACCGGCGGCTGCTTGTTCCACTTGATCGACTCGAGATAGTCGCGCACGAACTGTTTGTCGAAACTCGGCTGGGCCCCACCGGCTTTGTAGCCGTCCTTGGGCCAGAACCGTGACGAATCGGGCGTGAGCACTTCGTCGATGAGGATGAGACGGTCCTCCGGTTTGCCCGGTCCAGGCGTGATGCCGAATTCGAATTTGGTGTCCGCGATGATGATGCCGAGCTTCTCGGCGTATGCGACGCCCTCGCTGTAAATTTTCAGCGTCAGCGACTTCACGCGATCGAACACGCCTTGTCCCACGAGCGACGCCGCTTCAGCCTCGCTGATGTTGATGTCGTGTCCGCTCTGCGCCTTGGTCGCGGGAGTGAAGATGGGCGCGGGCAGCCGGTCCGATTCGCGCAGACCTTTCGGCAACTGGTGGCCGCAGACCGATCCGCTCGATTGGTAGTCCTTCCATCCCGATCCCGACAGATAGCCACGCGCGACGCATTCGATCGGCAGCGGCTCGGTGGTCGTCACAAACATGGACCGACCACGCAACATGCCTGCCGCAGCCTTCGCGTCCGGCGGGTACTCGTCCGGGTTGGTCGAGACGATGTGATTCGGCACGACGTCGCGCAGGCGATCGAACCAGAAGCGCGAGATCTGCGTCAGCACTTTTCCCTTGTCCGGAATTCCTGAGCCAAGGATGTAGTCGAACGCGGAGATGCGATCGGTCGCGACGATCAGCAGGCGGTCGCCGAAGTCGTAAATGTCTCTGACCTTTCCCGTGCGGTCGGGTTTGCGCGTACCGAGCGTAGTTGTGAGAACTGGAGTTGAGAGTGGCACGGAGGTCCTCGGGAGGCTGAGCATCTTACTCGCCAGCATCCGGATCAACAACAACAAGATGTTGCGGCATTCCGGATGGGCCGCCGATTGAGCGGGTATAGTAGAAGGGATTTTTGCTCATGCGTTCGCGCATTCGGGCGGTCATCGTCGTGGCTGTCGCGGCCGCGCTCGTCGTCGTGTTTCTCCGCAACGTCGACTTGCGTGGCGTCGTCACCGCAATCCTTCAGGCGCGCGTGCGATGGCTTGTCGTGTCGCTCGTCGCCGCGGTGCTGAGCATTGTCATTCGCGCGCTGCGATGGCAATACCTGCTCGAGCCGCTCGGGCACGCCAGTTTCGCCAACGCGTTTCGCGCGACGGCCGTTGGATTTGCGGCGAGCAGCATTCTGCCCGCGCGCGCAGGCGAGGTCATTCGCCCATATTTTCTCGCGCGGCATGAGAACATGACCGCGACCGGCGCGTTCGCGACAATCATTCTCGAGCGTGTGCTCGACGTCCTCACCGTGCTCGTGCTGCTCGCGTCATCCGTGTTCGTGTTCAACCGCAGCGTCGCCGCGGCCAGCCCGAACGCGGCCGTCGCATTCGCGGCGATGAAGTGGGGTGGCGCCACCGCGCTCGCCGGATCGATCGCCGCGCTCGTCGTCATGTTCGTGCTCGCGGGCGACCCCGGCCGGATCGGACGATGGATGGCGCGGCTCGAAGCCACCGTGCCGTCGAAACTCGCCGGTCTCATCGGCGGCGTCGCCGAAAAGTTTTCGCGTGGGCTCGGCGCGGTCCGTCGACCGGGCCGTCTCTTGGTTGCGTTGTTATGGTCGTTTCCCTTGTGGCTCACGATCGCCTCAGGACTGTGGGCGGTCTCCGTGGCATTTCGCATTGACGTCCCGTTCACCGGATCGTTTCTGCTCGTCGCCATGCTCGTCATCGGCGTCGCGGTCCCGACGCCGGGAGCGATCGGCGGCTTTCACGAAGCGTTCCGCCTCGGCGCGACGATGTTTTTCGGGGCGCCGGACGACACGGCGGTGGGCGCGGCCATCGTCGCCCATCTGTTTTCGATTGGACCCGTGCTGCTGCTCGGTCTGTTCTTCGCCGCCCAAGTGGGATTGAATCTGTCGGGCATGCGCCGGCTCGCCGAGCAGGCAGACGCGCGATGAAGTGTCCTTACTGCAGCCACCTCGGCGACAAGGTCGTCGACTCGCGCGAGTCGAAGGAAGGCGAGGCCATTCGCCGCCGCCGCGAGTGTCTGGATTGCGGGAAGCGGTTCACCAGCTACGAACGGATCGACGAGATCCCATACATGGTCGTCAAGAAGGACGGATCGCGTGAACGCTTCGAGCGCCAGAAGCTGGTGGCCGGTCTGTTGAAGGCGTGCGAGAAGCGCCCAGTCAGCCTCACCGCGCTCGACGCGGTCGCCGATCGCGTCGAAGCCTCGTTGCAGGAGCGCCCCGAAAAGGAGATCGCGACGACCGAAATCGGCGGCTTCGTGATGGAAGAGTTGAAGAAGCTCGACAAGGTCGCATACGTCCGCTTCGCGTCGGTGTATCGTCACTTCCGCGATGTCGGCGAGTTCATGAACGAGCTCAAGGACCTGCTGAACCCGAAGGAATAGCGCTGTGCCAGCCACCGTCACGTCGATCACGCCGAGACGTGCCAACGGTTCCGACGCGAACACCGGTTCGCAGCAGCGCCGCAGGCCATTCCGCGACAGCCCTGGTCTCATTCTGGTCGGCATCGGCGTCCTCGCCGCGTTCCTCGTGGCGATGCTCGTCGCCGCCAACAAGCTTCGCTTCGCGCCCCAACTCTTCACCGAGTTCTTCCTCTACGCCCTCATCGCCGTCGACCTCACCATGCTCGCGGCGCTGGCGTTCGTGCTCGCGCGCAACCTCGTCAAGCTCGTCGTCGAACGGCGCCGTGCGCTGCCGTTTGCGCGATTCCGCTCGAAGCTCGTCGCGGTGCTGATGGCGATGACCGTCGTGCCGGCGGTGCTGGTGCTGATCGTCGGCAGCGAGCTCATCAGCCAGAACCTCGAGCGGTGGTTCAACGCGCCGATGGACGACATCCTGTCGTCCGCCAACCAAATCGCCGGCGACTACTATCGCGAGCGGCAGATGCAGGTTGCCGGCGACGCGAACAGAATCGCCAAGTCGCTCGCGGGCGCCGATCTCCAGAACACCGACGCCGCGCCGCTGCGCGACGTCCTCGCCGGAGAGCTGGCATCGCAGCAGGTGCGCCGGCTCGCCGTTTATCCGGTGCAGCAAAACGGCACGCTGTCGGCGGTTCCAGCGGTCGACGTCGCGGCATCGACCATGCCGGTGAAGTTCGATCGGGTGGCGGTCGATCGTCTGGCGGCGCAGGCGCTCGCGGGCTCGGCCGACACGCGCGGCGTCGAA
>Ga0097621_100000056_pt1 | contig 59138 bp, 52 predicted proteins | sample KBSMisM72_FD_73165 | JGI IMG/M metagenome (GOLD analysis project Ga0097621, IMG submission 73165) | Miscanthus rhizosphere microbial communities from Kellogg Biological Station, Michigan, USA - KBS Miscanthus M7-2 (version 2) (version 2) | ecosystem: Host-associated > Plants > Roots >... | reverse complement strand
GTGCCGGGAGGGGGAATCGAACCCCCACGGTATCGCTACCGCCGGATTTTGAGTCCGGTGCGTCTACCAGTTCCGCCATCCCGGCAAAGAGGCCGCATTATCCCGCAATCGGCCACAAGCGACAATTTATAGGGCTCGGCACGGCGACGGCTGATCAGCCGCCATCGCCGCTTCGGCGGTCAGCGCGTTTTTGCCTTATTCTCTCGCTCGCTCGAATTATGGATACGGACCTTGAGGCTTAGCGATTTCGACTACGATTTGCCGCCGGAGCTCATTGCCCAGTCCCCGGCGAATGAACGGCAAGGCAGTCGTCTGCTCCATCTCGATGGCCGCAGCGGTGAGCTGACGGACCGGCATTTCCGCGATTTGCCGGAGCTTGTAGCCGCCGGCGACGTGGTCGTCTTGAATGACACCCGCGTCATCAAGGCGCGACTGTCAGGGCACAAAGAAAGTGGCGGCAGTATCGAGGTGTTGATCGAGCGCGTCCTCGGTGACGCCCGTGTGCTTGCGCAGATTCGGGCAAGCAAGACGCCGCGCACCGGATCAAAATTAGTGCTCCAGCACGACGTAACGGCGCAAGTGCTCGGACGCGTGAATGAATTCTACGAGCTGCGTTTTCTTGACTGCGACGATGTGTTCGCGCTGCTCGAGCGTGCCGGCAGTGTGCCGCTGCCGCCTTATATTGCGCACCCCGCTCAGCACGATGACAATGCGCGCTATCAAACAGTGTATGCAAAAACGCCCGGGGCGGTCGCGGCGCCCACTGCCGGGCTGCATTTCGACACTGCGTTGCTCGGCGATCTGGCGGCGCGCGGCGTCAACCTGGTTTATCTGACTTTGCATGTCGGCGCCGGCACGTTCCAACCGGTCCGCGTCGATGACGTGAGCGAACATGTGATGCACGCCGAATGGTATTCATTGCCTAAGCACGCGGTGGATGCAATCGCTGCGGCGCGCAGCGCTGGTAAGCGGGTGATCGCTGTCGGCACGACGAGCTTGCGCGCTCTCGAATCCGCCGCGGGCAATGGCGAACTGAAAGCAGGCAGCGCCGAAACGCGTCTTTTTATCGTGCCCGGCTATCAGTTTCGCGTGGTCGACCGCCTGATTACGAATTTTCACTTACCGCGCTCGACGCTGCTCATGCTGGTTGCGGCCTTCGGCGGCATGGATAATATCCGCCGCGCATATCGCCACGCGGTCGAACAACGCTACCGCTTCTTTAGCTATGGCGACGCGATGCTCATCGAAAAACGTTAAATCGCTATTCCCATGGCCAAAACGAACCCGGAAACGCGCGCGCGTTATGCGCACTTTCTGACGATCACTACGCGCTGGATGGATAACGACGTCTACAACCACGTCAATAACGTTAACTACTATTCGTACTTCGATACGGTCGTCAACGAATACATGCTGCGCGAGGGTGTGTTAGCGCTGGGCGAGGGTCCGGTCTGCCTCGTGGTGGAAACCGGCTGCCAGTACTTCAGTCCTATTTCGTTTCCGGACCAGGTCCATTGCGGCTTGCGTGCCGGACACATCGGTTCGAGCAGCGTGCGCTTCGAGATAGGCGTATTCCGCAATCAGGACGCGAGTGCGGCGGCTCAAGGCCACTTCGTGCATGTCTGCTGTGATCGCGCCACCCACCGGCCAATGCCGATGCCGGATGATATGCGGCGGGCGTTGATCAAGTTGCTGCCCTCCTGATGCAGTTCAATGTCGCGGCTACCGACGGCGCCGCACGTACTGGCACCCTCACGCTTGCGCACGGAGTGGTGGAAACGCCGGTTTTCATGCCGGTAGGAACGTACGGCACGGTCAAGGCGATGAGCCCGGCCGAACTGCATGAGATCGGCGCCCGGATCGTGCTCGGCAACACATTCCATCTATGGCTGCGGCCCGGACTGGATGTGATCGCCGCGCATGGCGGCCTGCATCGATTCATGGGATGGAACGGCCCGATCCTTACCGATTCGGGCGGCTTCCAGGTTTTCAGTCTCGGAGACCTCCGCAAGGTCAGCGAGGAGGGCGTGAAGTTCCAGTCGCCGGTCAACGGCGACGCCTGTTTTTTGACGCCCGAAGAGTCGATGCGCATTCAGAGCGTATTGAACAGTGACATCGTTATGGTGTTCGACGAGTGCACCGCTTACCCGGCTGACGTCGCTCAGGCGGGTGCGTCCATGGAGCTTTCATTGCGATGGGCCGAACGCTCTAAGCGTGCATTCGAAGCTGAACGTCGCTCGCATGCGAACGCACTGTTTGGAATCGTCCAGGGCGGTATGCATGAGCATCTGCGCGATCGTTCGCTCTCGGGCCTGCTGGACATCGGCTTCGACGGCTATGCGATCGGCGGACTGTCAGTCGGGGAGTCCAAGGCTGAAATGCAGCGCACACTTGCGCACACTGCGCCGCGGTTACCGGCGGACAAGCCGCGCTATCTCATGGGCGTCGGCACTCCGGAAGATATCGTCGAAGCGGTCAGCGCCGGGATCGACATGTTCGATTGCGTCCTGCCCACGCGTAACGCGCGCAATGGGTGGATTTATACGCACGCCGGAACGATCAAGCTGAGGAACGCGCGATACCGCGACGACACGAATCCCCTCGACGCGTCCTGCGATTGCTACACGTGCCACAACTTCACGCGTGCTTACCTGCATCATTTGCAGAAAGTGAACGAGATTCTGGGCGCACGGCTCAATACCTGGCACAACCTGCATTATTTTCTCGCGCTGATGCGCAGTCTGCGCAACGCCATCCAACACCAGCGCCTGGCGCAGTTCGTCGACGAGTTCAGGCGCCTGCGTGCAACCGCAGCGGCCAGACGCGAGCAAAACGATGAAAATTCCTGATCGGCAACACCGGACCGAGAGGAAAGTATCGGTTGGCGTTACATAGCAACGGAGGGCCGCGTGTTAGAATCGACTATTTTTATGAGCTGCCGCTAAATCCGCGCGCGGTGAGGAGGAGCTAGCGTGTTTATCAGTCAAGCATGGGCACAGGCTGCCGCGCCGGGCGGCGTCGACATCATGTCGATGATGCCTATCATCCTGATGTTCGTCGTATTGTACTTCGTGATGATCCGTCCGCAAATGAAACGCGGCAAGGAGCACAAGGCGATGATCGACGCTTTGCAAAAAGGCGATGAAGTCGTGGCCGCCGGCGGGATTGTCGGCAAGATCACGCGGCTGAACGAAAATTACGTGACGCTGCAAGTCGCCGACAATGTCGAGATTCGTGTTCAGCGTCCCGCCATACAGCTCGCGCTGCCTAAGGGCTCGCTGAAAAGCATTGAGTAACGAAACGGCGATGGGGTGTCCTTGGCGACGTGTGATTCCTGCCATAGCCGCTACGCCTGCATAAAATAATGAACCGTTACCCGCTCTGGAAAAACCTGCTGATTGGCCTCACCCTGCTGATTGGTCTTCTATACACGCTGCCGAATTTTTTTGGCGAGGCACCGGCTATTCAGGTATCGCCCGCCAAATCGACGCAGAAAGTCGACGCCGATCTCATGAACCGCGTCGAGCAGGCGCTTAAAGAAGCGAAGATTGCCACCGATGGCGTATTCCTCGATGCGACGAGTCTCAAAGTGCGTTTTGAGGACATCGACACGCAGTTGAAGGGAAAAGAGGTCGTGCAGTCGCGCCTGGGCGAGGACTACGTCGTCGCCTTGAATCTGTTATCGCGCAGCCCGCGCTGGCTGACTGCAATCGGTGCGCTGCCCATGTATCTCGGTCTCGACCTGCGGGGAGGCGTGCACTTCCTGCTGCAGGTTGATATGGCGTCAGCGCTCACCAAAAAGATAGACGGCGCGGGCAGCAGCATACGCGGCCTGCTGCGTGACAAGCGCATCTCATATAACGGCATCTCGCGCGAAGGCCAGACGCTGCTGATCAAATTCCGCGACAGCGACACGCGCGAGAAGGCGCGCAGGGAAATCGAAACCTCGGCACCCGAGCTCGCGCTGGCAGACCAGGAGCAGGGCGGCGAATTCCGGTTGCTGGCGACGTTAAAGCCCGAAGAACAAAAGCGCACACAGGAGCTCGCACTACAGCAGAACATCGCGACCTTGCGTAACCGGGTAAACGAGCTGGGCGTTGCGGAACCGCTGATTCAGCAGCAGGGTGCTGATCGAATCGTCGTGCAGCTGCCGGGCGTGCAGGACACTGCCCGGGCCAAAGAACTGCTCGGACGCACGGCAAGCCTCGAATTGCGGCTGGTCGAAGCGCACGCCGGCGACTCGAATGCGCGCGACTACGATCCGCAGAAAATACAGGACGCGATTGCCGGCAATATTCCGTTCGGCACTGAGCTTCATTACGAGCGCCGCGGCAAGACGAGCGAGCCGCTGCTATTGTCGAAAAACGTAATCATCACCGGCGAACGGCTGACCAACGCGGCACCGAGCTTCGACCAGCAAAACAACGAGCCCATTGTCAGCATTGAGCTGGATGGGCAGGGCGCGCGCATCATGCGCGACGTTACGCGCGATGCTGTCAAGCGGCGCATGGCCGTTCTTCTGATCGAGAAAGGCAAGCCCGAAGTCATCACCGCGCCCGTGATCAATTCGGAGCTCGGCGGGCGCTTCCAGATTTCCGGGCGCATGTCGACGCGCGAAGCAAACGACCTCGCGCTGCTGCTGCGGGCCGGCTCGCTTGCGGCCCCCATGGACATCATTGAAGAGCGCACGGTGGGACCCAGCCTTGGCGCCGACAACATCAAGATTGGTTTCCACTCGACATGGATCGGTTTCACACTCATTGCGATCTTCATGATTGCGTACTACCACGTCATCGGCGTCATCTCGATCACGGCGCTTGCCGTCAACGTTTTGCTGCTCGTATCGCTGCTGTCGATGCTGCAGGCGACACTGACGCTGCCGGGCATGGCGGGGATTGCGCTCACCGTAGGCATGGCGATTGACGCGAACGTGCTGATCAACGAGCGCATTCGCGAGGAGCTGCGCAACGGCAATACGCCCCAGGCCGCAATTTATGCGGGCTACGATCGCGCGTGGGGCACTATTCTGGATTCGAACATCACGACGCTGATCGGCGGTCTCGCGCTGTTCGCATTCGGCTCAGGGCCGGTAAAAGGATTTGCGGTGGTGCTGTGCCTCGGGATCGCGACTTCAATTTTCAGCGCGGTGATGGTTTCCCGCAGCATCGTCAACCTGTATTACGGCAGCCGCCGGCGCCTGGATCGCATCTCGATCGGGCAGGTGTGGAAAGCGGGCGCCGAAAAAATCGAAGCGCGCGCCAGACGCACGTGAGAAGCATCTGTTTGACGCGGGTTCAGCGAATCGACTCTTACGAATAACAAAACACGGTAGGCAACATGGAATTTTTCCGCATCACAAAAGACATCCCCTTCATGCGCCATGCGCTGCTGTTCAACGTGATATCCGTTATTACGTTTTTCATCGCGGTGATCTCGCTGGCGACCAAGGGGCTCAATTTCGGCGTCGACTTCACCGGCGGCACCGTAATGGAGATGCACTACGAGCATGCGCCGGACATCAACAAAATCCGGGATACGATGAGCAAGCTCGGGTTCGCCGACGCTTCCGTGCAGAATTTCGGCACCTCACGTGATGTCTTGATCCGGCTGCCTGTCAAACAGGGCGTGACAAGCGCCAAGCTCTCCGAACAGGTGCGCGATGAGTTGCGCAAGGAAGACGCGACAGCGGAGGTGCGGCGGGTCGAGTTCGTAGGGCCGCAGGTCGGCAAGGAGCTCATCGAGAACGGCGGACTTGCACTGCTCTTCGTCTCGATCGGAATCGTCGCCTACCTTGCGTTGCGCTTTGAATGGAAGTTCGGTCTTGCGGCGATCATCGCGAACCTGCACGACGTGGTGATCATTCTGGGTTTCTTCTCGATATTTCAGTGGGAATTTTCACTGACAGTGCTGGCGGCGGTGCTTGCGATTCTCGGCTACTCGGTCAACGAGTCGGTGGTGGTCTTTGACCGGATCCGTGAGAACTTCCGCAAGATGCGCAAGGTAAGCGTGACCACGGTTATCGACAACGCGATCACGCGCACGATTTCGCGCACGATCATCACGCACGGCTGTACTCAATTGATGGTTACATCGATGCTCATTTTCGGCGGCGAGACGCTGCATTACTTCGCGCTTGCGCTGACCATCGGCATTTGCTTCGGCATTTACTCCTCGGTGCTCGTCGCGAGCCCGATCGTTATGTGGCTCGGCGTGTCGCGCGAAGATCTCGTCAAGGCTGAAAAGAAAAACGAAGTCGGCGCGGCGATCTAGAAAACACGATTCGCCGAACGCCCGCCATGGAATTGCTCACGCAATTCATCGACATCGTCCTGCATCTGGACCAGCACCTCACTGTTCTCATCCAGAACTACGGGTCGTGGGTTTACCTCATACTTTTCCTGATCATTTTTTGTGAGACGGGCCTTGTCGTGACGCCGTTTTTGCCCGGCGATTCGCTGTTATTCGTGGCTGGAGCGTTGTGCGCCACCGGCGCTCTACATGTGCACGGCGTGTTCGCGTTGCTCGCCCTGGCTGCTTTCAGCGGCGACAATACGAACTACTGGATCGGCCGCTACCTCGGGCCGCGCGTTTTTTCGCGGCAGCGCTCACGTTTGTTCAATCCAGCGCATCTACAGCGCACACAGCGCTTTTATGAGCGGCACGGCGGCAAGACGATCGTGCTGGCGCGGTTCATGCCGATCATCCGGACTTTCGCGCCGTTCGTGGCGGGCATCGGCCGCATGACGTATCTTCATTTCCTGCTTTACAGCATTTGCGGCAGCATCTTCTGGATCGGCTTTTTTGTGTACGGCGGCTACTACTTCGGCAACATCCCTATAGTGAAGAATAACCTTACGTTATTCATGCTTGGCATCGTCGTGCTCTCTATTTCCCCCGCCGTTGTGCAATTCGCGCGCGCTAAACTAAGTTCCGGCCCCGTGCGTCGCGCTTAGGCGCACCAAACAAAGCCATCGCTTGTCTCGCGCTCGGCGCGCGCCCGGCGTTCTCCGACGCATTGAGCATCCACCTTCATCCGCGTAGACTCAAGCCGAGCGTTTCGTGTGTTCCTGACAAGCATATAAGGGAGGGACAATGGCGATAACCATCAAGGCAGCCCTGTACACGAACAGCGACGATGCATTCGTCGCCTGGGCGCCGAGCGAATTCATTCCCGGCTGCCGCGGTTTTCTGCTCGAGCGCGGGCGCAAGAACGGGGCAAGCATTAAGACCGAACCCGTCGAGAATCGCGTCGGCTTCAGCACGGACAAGCCCAAGTCCGGCGATCATCGCCCTTCGGACGAATGGCCGTTTCAGCGCTTCAACTGGACGGATCACGCCGCGGACGTAGGTAACCAGGTTCGCTACCGGGTTACCGCTATGGTGGATGCGGGCAGCGGACGGCCGTACAAAAAAGGCCCCGCGAGCAGGTGGACCGCATGGGCGACGCTGTCGAGTGACGCGGGTGGAAATTTCAGTTGTTTTTTCAACCGCGGGCTTGTCCTGTCGCAATTCGTCGCGCGTTACCTCAAAGAAAAGAAGCTCACGCCCGCGAAATTTAAGGCGCAGCTCAAGACGAGTACCGATCCGAAGTTCCGCGCCTTTCTGGAAGGTGATCTCGGCATCGAGCTTGGAGACATGCTGAAGCACGGGAAGGATGCAGGCGCTGCCATGCATGCCGCTCTCTATGAGCTTGGGGATGCCAAGCTTGAGGACGCGATGATCGCATTGGGCACGCGGCTCAATCTGATCCTTTCGAATGGATCGGATCCGGCGGACGGCAACGCTGCCGCACGCAAGCATCTGAACGACTCAGGCATCGTCACCATCAACCGCATGCTGAAGTCGAAGGGCCTTGGCCATAACAAGTTTGTGGTTCTGTCGAATGCCCGAGGTCCGCGCGCAGTATGGACCGGCAGTACCAACTGGAGCACCACCGGCTTGTGCACCCAGGTCAATAATGGATTGTTGATCGAGAATGCGGACATAGCGAAGCTCTATCGCCAGCAGTGGGATCTCCTGCAAGCTGCGTCACCGCCCAAGCTCGATCCCGCATCTTTTCCCCCGGAACTCGTTGCTGCCAACGACACCTCGCACACATTCTCGATCGGCAGCGCGAAGGCCGAAATCTGGTTTACGCGTACATCCGATGGTCGCGATATGGATGTGCTGCGGAAGATTATCGCGTCTGCAAAGGATTCGATTCTGTTTCTGATGTTCACGCCGGGTAAAGACGGCTTGCATACGCTCGCGGGCAAGCGTGCCAACGAGGCGAACATGTATGTGCGGGGTGTCGTGAGCACGCTTGGCACGACGGCTGCCGACAGCGACAAGAATGTTCTCGATATCAACATCGTCAGCAGCGACCGCAAATTCAAGCCGGACCACTACACGGTCGTGCAGCCGCAAGGCGAGGATGCTGACATCGGACCGTGGATTGCCGAAGTGACGCGCAAGGATTTCCTATCGCAGGTCGGCCATGCGATCGTGCACTCAAAAGTGCTCGTGATCGATCCGCTATCGAATGACCCGGTGCTGGTGACGGGGAGCCATAATTTCTCGACATCGGCGAGCGAAAAGAACGACGAGAACCTCGTGATCGTGCGCGGCCACAAAAAACTGACGATCGCATACGCCACCTACGTCATGTCCGTTTACGACCATTACCGCTATCGCTCGTATATTCGAGAGATGCGCGCGCAGGGTAAGATACCGTGGAGCTATCTCGACGACGATGACCAGTGGCTAAAGCGCGAGCTCGTCTCGAAAGCGCTCGAGATCGGGTTCTGGGCCTGAGTGTTCTGGGCATTAGGAAGCGACCGGCGCGACCTTTAAGAGCGGGTCCGGGCGATTGTTGCTCGCGTACGGCGCGCTAGATCTTTCTTGCCAGTTCGGCAGCCTTCCCGGTATAGCGCCCGGGCGTTAAGGCAAGCAGGCGCTTGCGCGCATCTTGCGGGATGTCGAGCTTTTCGATGAGCGCATGCAGCGTTTCACGAGTGATCCCTGCCTTGCCGCGCGTGAGCTCTTTCAATTGCTCGTAAGCACCGCCGACGCCGAAGCGCCGCATCACCGTTTGAATGGGCTCGGCCAGCACCTCCCACGTCGCATCGAGATCTGCTGCCAGGCGCTCGCTATTCGCCTCAAGCTTACCGAGTCCCTTCAATAGGGAATCGTATGCGAGCAGCGTATGGCCAAGTGCAACACCCATATTGCGCAACACCGTTGAATCGGTCAGATCGCGCTGCCAGCGCGAGATGGGCAGTTTTTCGGAAAGATGCCGCAGAAGCGCATTCGCAATCCCGAAGTTACCCTCTGAGTTCTCGAAATCGATCGGATTGACCTTATGCGGCATGGTCGACGAGCCGATCTCGCCCGCCTTGGTGCGCTGTCTGAAATAGCCAAGCGAAATGTAGCCCCAGGTATCGCGCGCGAGATCGATGAGTATGGTGTTGGCACGGGCATAAGCATCGAACAGCTCGGCCATCGCATCATGCGGCTCGATCTGTATCGTGTACGGATTGAATTCGACGCCCAGTCTCTCGACGAAACGGCGTGCGAACGATTCCCAATCGACCTCCGGGTAGGCGGCTATGTGCGCGTTGTAATTGCCGACAGCGCCATTCATCTTTCCCGAAATCAGTACTTTTGCGATGCGATCGCGCGCGCGATGCAGTCGCCAGACGACGTTCGCCAGCTCCTTGCCCAATGTCGTCGGACTCGCTGCCTGGCCGTGCGTATGCGCGAGCATCGGCAGATCAGCGAGGTCATGCGCAAGCGCGGTCAGGCGCTCCACGATCGCGTCGAGCGCGGGCAGCATCACGCGCACACGCGATTCCTCGAGCATCAGCGCATGACAAAGGTTGTTGATGTCTTCGGAGGTGCACGCGAAATGAATGAACTCGGCGACTGCTGCGATCTCCGCATTCCCGGCGAGCTTCTCCTTTAGGAAATACTCGATCGCTTTAACATCGTGATTGGTACGCGACTCGATCGCCTTGACGGCGCCGCCGTCGCCTTCCGAAAAGCCACTGACGATAGTCTCGAGCTCGCTAAGCGTCGCCGCCGATAGCGGGGGCACTTCCTTGATAGCGGGCTCTGCAGCGAGTGCCTTCAGCCATTCCACTTCGACGCGCACGCGCAGGCGTATGAGACCCAGCTCGCTGAAGTGCGGGCGGAGCGATTCGACTTTGGATGCGTAGCGGCCGTCGAGCGGTGAGAGGGCGGTGAGGGGCGAAAGCGCCATGGCAGCTCGCTGATGATGAGTGTGCAATTTTAACACACGCTATCTGACGCTCTGTTCGAGCGGCTTCACATCTTGGCGGGCGAAATAGCGCGCAGTTACGCGCTGTAACCGTAAACGGTGCGGGCTATGTCCGCGGTAATTTTGCGGTTCGCAAGATCGGTGCGCACGCGCTCGCGGGCGCGTTTGCGCGGATCTCCATAACCGCCGCCACCCGGCGTCTTGATCAGGACGCGGTCGCCGGTTTCAAGCGTGGTGACAATCTTAGAATGGATCTCTTCAACGCGGCCATCTCGCCGCCGAATCTCGGAATACGCAGTGCCACCGGAAGCACCGCCCAACAGGCCGTGCGCTTGCGAATAGTGGCGCTCGCCGCGATGCGAAAACTTCATTGGCCCGTGCAGGATTTCGTACTCGCGGATAATACCGACACCGCCGCGGAATTCGCCGGCTCCGCCGGTATCGGTGCGCAGTTCATTGCGGATAAGACGGATCGGCGCTTCCATTTCGAGCGCTTCTTCAGGCATCGCCATGCCGTTCGTCATATCGGTCGCGATGCAATCGACGCCATCGTGCCCTTGGGCGCCGCCCGATGCGCCGTTGATGAGATCGGTGACGACGAAGTTGCGCCCGCCCGGCCATTGCCCGCCGTACGTGAGCACGAGCAGTGAGGCGGCGGCAGGGGCGGCAAAGCGGTCAGGAAGCGCCTGCGCCAGCGCGCCCACGATGCATGACGCGATGCGTTTCATAGGATGTGTGCGACCGTTTACCGGCGCACCGACCCTGGGATTGACCAGGGTTCCTTCAGGCGTGATGACTTTGACCGGCCGGAAACATCCGCCATTCGTGGGGATGCTGGCGTCGGTTATCGCGCGCACGCCATAGCACGCCGATGAATAAACACCCGACGGAACGATATTGATCGGCCCTTTCACCTGCGGGCTGGTGCCGGTGAAGTCGAATAGCACTTCGCCGTCCTTTATGGTGACCGCGACTTTGATGGTCACACGCTGATCGAGATCGACGCCGTCATTGTCAAGCGTGTCTTCGTAGACGTAAGTGCCCTGCGGTAATTCACGCAGCGCATCGCGCGTCATTTTCTCCGAACGGTTGATCAGCTCATCGAAAATCCGCACGACGAGATCGTGGCTGTAACGTGCGCCGAGTTCGGTCAGGCGCCGCACCGCAATCTTGCCGGCTGCGATCTGCGCATTGAGGTCGCCGATTACGCTGTCCGGCATGCGTGTGTTGCTGCGAATCAGACGAACGATGCCTTGGTCCATCTTACCGGCACACGAGAGTTGCATCGGCGGGATGCGCAAACCCTCGTGGAATATGTCAGTGGCGTTCGCCGCGGACGAGCCCGGAATGGTCCCGCCGAGATCTATGTGGTGTGCGATGCTCGCAGTCAACGCAACCACGCGCCGATCACCGATGACCGGAATCACTACCGCAATGTCCGGGATATGAGTGCCGCCCATATACGGATCGTTAAAAATATAGATGTCGCCGTCCCGCATCGATGTGATGGGGTAATGCTTGAGGATGGCTTTAAGGGAATAGATCAGTGAACCGAGATGGCTCGGATTCGAGCGCGATTGAGCGACGGTCGTGCCGTCCGTTGTAAACAGGCAGCACGACGCGTCATTCGCTTCCTTCACGATCGGCGAGAACGATCCGCGTACGAGGCTCGATTGCATTTCCTCGGCGATGCTTTCGAGCTTGTAACGCACGACCTCCATGAGGATGGGGTCGAGTGCGGTGAGAACTTCCACTGGCTTGTTCATAGCGTCGCGGGATTGAGTCGGACCAGCGTCAGCCGGAATACGTCATGATGATATCACCGGTCGCGATGCGCTTCGCGCGCCATCCCGGCAGTACCAGAGTTGTTGTGTCGGTCTGCTCGACTATCGCTGGTCCCGCGATTTCGGTATCCGCGGCAAGCGTCGTGCGGTCGTAGATGTCAGCGGTTACCGCATCAGCACTTCCCGGCAGCAGGAGCTTGCGTTGACCTTTGGCGTGCAAGCCGCTGCCCGCGGTTGCGCTCTCGCGCAGGTCCACGCCACCGCCCGCACGATGGACCGAGCGCAGGTTGACGATACGCGCCGGCGATTGTGTGCTGTGGCCGTAGATTCGTTCATGCACGACGACGAAGTCCCGGTAGAGCGTGTCGAGCATCGTGGTTGGATCGGCCGCGTCGATGCGCACCTCGAGGTAATACGACTGCCCGATATAGCACACGTCGGCCGCATATTCGATGCGCACCGCGTCGGGCCGCACACCGTCGGTCTTCATCAACGCAGTGCACTGAATGTCGAGCTTGCGTAGCTGGTCCATGATGTCATCAGCGTGTGCGTCATCGAAACGCTTGGTGTAAGCGACAAACGATTCGTGTTCGACCGGTGCCGCAAGCAGACCGATTGCAGAAAGCACGCCGGGCCGGCTCGGGATCACGACCCGCGTCATATACAGCTCTTCTGCGAGCGCGCATGCATGCAAAGGGCCGGCGCCCCCGAGCGCGACGAGCGCATATTCGCGCGGGTCGACGCCGCGGTTGATTGACATCAAGCGTATGCCCTCTGCCATTTGCGCGTTGACAACGCGGTGTATGCCGAGCGCCGCCTGCTCGACGCTATATCCCATGGGTAGCGCGATGCGTTCGTGGATGGCCTCGTGCGCAAGTTGCGGATTCAGCGTTAGCGCACCGCCCGCGAAGTAGTCGGGATTCAGATAGCCCAACACGACTGAAGCGTCGGTGACCGTCGGCTCGGAGGCGCCGCGGCCGTAACAAACCGGACCCGGCTCTGAACCGGCCGAATGCGGCCCGACACGCAGCGACCCTGACGCATCGAGCCAAGCGATACTGCCGCCGCCGGAGCCGATTGCATTGACGTCAACCATCGCGACGCGTACCGGAAAGCGATCGATCACGCCGTCGGCGCGGATCATCGGTATGCCATTGCTGATTAGCGCAATGTCGCAGCTCGTGCCGCCGATATCCACAGTGATGACATTCTGTTCGCCGACGCGCTTGCCGACGAGCGCACCGCCAATTGCGCCTGCCGCAGGCCCGGACAGGAACATGCGAACCGGCCGTCTCCGCGCGACCGTCGCCGAGCACACGCCGCCGCGCGACTGCATGATTTGCAATGGCGCAGTCACGCCGTCCGCCGCGAGGTTTTGCTCCATGCCGTTCAAGTAGGCGTCGAGCACCGGCTTCACATAAGCATCGAAGGCAGTGACTGTCATGCGCTCGTATTCGCGGAACGCGGGATCGACATCGCTTGAGAGCGAGACGTACAAGCTCTCATCCACTTCGCGGATGAGTTCACGGGTGCGCTGCTCATGGCGCGGGTCGAGATACGAGAACAGGAAACTCACCGCAATTGCAGTCGCACCTGAGGCCTTGAGTTCAATCACTGCCTGCTTGAGCGCTGATTCATCGAGCGGCGTCACCACTTCGCCAGCTACGCTCAAGCGCTCAGGCACGCCTCGCCGCATTGCGCGCGGCGCAAGAAACACCGGCGTTTGCGGAAGCATCACGGTGTCGTAGATCTCGCGCCGGTTGCCGCGGCCGATCTCCAGTACATCGCTGAACCCTTCGCTTGTGATTACGCCGATCGTGGCGCCCTTGCGCTCGAGTACAGCATTGGTGGCGACGGTCGTACCGTGCACGAAGCGCGCAATGTCTGACGGCGCGATTGCCCAGGTGGCAACCATGTGCGCGATCGCGTGGCGCACAGCCTCGGCGGGATCGGCGCGCGTCGTGGGTAGCTTGAACTGCTTTAGTGAACCGTCGGCGAAGCGGCAGACAACGTCAGTGAAGGTGCCGCCGATGTCGATGCCGATATCGAGTGTTTCAGCCACTGCTTCTCATTCCAGCACTTTCACGGAGTGCGCGCCTGCGCCGGGCGACGCATCTATATATCACTGCGCTTTCGTGCTGCGGCCGAAATGCAGCATTTTCAATAGACACCGCTCAAAAGCGCCTCAGCGATTCGCCAGTTCGATTAACGATGCGGTGAGCACGCGCGCACCGGCCGCTAAATCAGCGGGTGTCGCATTCTCCGCCTCGTTATGCGAAATGCCGTGCTCGCACGGCACGAAAATCATCGCGGTCGGGCATAGCCGCGCCATGTACATTGCATCATGGCTTGCGCCCGACGGCAGCCGCATATTCGGCAGGCGCAGCGTTTGCGCGGCAGCTTCGATCACGCCTGCGACCTCCGGGTTAAACACGCACGGGTCATCGTGCAGCGTGGGAATTACTTTGACGTCACACACTGTCGCGGCTTTGCGCGCGGCCGGCTCGACTGCTTCGCCGAGCTCTCGGATGCGTTGAGGATCGGGATGGCGTATATCGACTGAGAAGAGCACGTGGCTCGCGACAGAATTGGGGGAATTCGGTGTCACGAGCATGCGACCCACGGTAAAGCGCGTGATGTCATGCGGATCTCGCGTGAGGTCGGTCAGCGCGTTGATGATGGCGATCGCATCGCGTACGGCATCTTTGCGCAGCGCGAGCGGGGTCGTCCCGGCATGATCGGTCTTGCCAAACACTTCGATGTTAAACCAGCGCAGGCCCTGGATTCCAGTGACGACACCGATGGTGTTGCGCGCATTTTCGAGCAGCGGCCCCTGTTCGATATGCGCCTCGATGTAAGCGGCGGCGGGGGACTTGAATGCCCGCTGAGCTGCTTGCGGTGTTGCCGCCAATGTCTGCGCAAGTGCGTCACGCAATCGCGTGCCTTCGTTATCCGTCACGTCGAGCACGTCGGCGAGCGAACGTGCGCCGCTGAACACCATCGAGCCCATTGTGCACGGTGAAAAACGGCCGCCTTCTTCGTTTGTCCAGGCGACGACTTCGACCGGGCGGCGTGTGATGACGCCGGCTTCATCCATTGCTTCGAGCGCTTCGAAACCCGCGAGCACGCCGTAGATGCCATCAAACCGGCCGCCGCGCGGCTGTGAATCCATATGGCTGCCGGTCAATACGGGATCTGCGTTTGCATCCGTGCCGGGCCGTCGCACGAATAGATTGCCGATTCCATCTGCGCTGATCGTGAAATTGCGCGCGGTTGCCCATGACAGGAGAAGCTTGCGCGCCTGGATGTCTTCCGGCGACAGCGCCGGGCGGTTGACGCCATTGCCGGGGATCGCGCCGATTGCGGCCATCTCGGCGTGACGCTGCCAGAGCCGTTGCTCATTGACGCGGGCCGCAGCATCGCGCGCATCTTCTCTCATGTGGGGTCCTGCGGATAAAGCGCGATTCTATTCGATCCTGACGTTGGCGGTCCGCACCACCTTGCCCCATTTTGCGACGTCTTTGCGTATCTGCGCGGCCATGTCGTCAGGCGTGCCGCCATGAACGAGGCCGCCCTGCGCCAACAGCTTTTCCTTGATGTCTGCGCTCGTCAATACTTTCTGTACCTCGGCATTCAGCTTCACGACAACGTCACGCGGCGTGCCGGCCGGCGCCATCAAGCCGAACCAGCTATCAGCTTCAAATCCCTTGAGCGACTCGCCGATCGTGGGCAAGTCCGGCAATGCCGGCGAGCGCTGTGAAGAGGCAACACCGATTCCGCGCAAACGCCCGGTTTTCACATAGGGAGCGGACGACGGGATGCTGTCGAAGAAAAGCTGCACGTTACCGGGAATCAGATCCGAAAGCCCCGGCGCGCTGCCCTTGTAAGGAATGTGGTTCGCCGTGAAGCCGCCCAATTGCTTCAACATTTCCTGCTCGAGGTGCGACAACGTGCCGTTCCCCTGGGACGCGAAATTGAGCTCCCCGGGATGCGCTTTGCCGAGAGCGACGATCTCCTTGACGTTTCTTGCAGGCAGCGACGGGTGCACGACCAGCATGTGCGGCACATTCGCAACCATCGCCACCGGCACGACGCTTTTCTCGAGATTCCAGTTGAGCTTTGAATAAGCGGCCATGCCGACGGCAAAACTCGAGACCGGCGCCATCAGCAGCAAATAGCCGTCAGGCGGCGCTGCCGCGACCAGTTCCGCGCCGATATTGCCGCCTGCGCCGGGCCGGTTATCCACAATAAATTGCTGGCCTGTCGCTTCGGAAAGTTTCTGCCCGACTGTGCGTGACAGCAGATCAGCAGCACCGACCGGCGGAAAAGGCACGACGATGCGCACCGTTTTCAGCGGATAGTTTTGTGCGCATGCGCCGGATGCGCACAGCAGCGATAGCAGCATTGAAACGAGCAGAATGAATGCTTGCATCAGGCGTTTCTCCCTATGAGCGAGCGCGAATATGGCGCTTAGTCAGGCTGCACGAATGCGGCATGACGCAACGTCTATGCCATGGCTAACACAACATTTCAGACGTCATTGCACAGTTGAACGCACCCGGGACGTACCGCTTTGCAGCTACCATGCGCCGCTATGGTGCACCGCTTACTATTGTAGTCGCAGCTCGTCCATCAGCGGTCAACATTGCGTGTGCGAGCTCCCGCAGTTTCGCCTTCTGCACTTTGTTGCCGTTCGCGCTCGGCGTGATCGGGAATGCGTCGATCACGATTACGTGTTCGGGCACTTTGAATTTTGCGATGCGGCGCGCGCAGTACGCAGCGATTTCCGCAGCGTCGAATGTGACATCCGGTTCTGCGATCACGAATGCGACGGCGCGAGTGCCGTGCGGCCCATCGATGCCGACGACCTGGCTCGCACGTAGAGCGGGATGGGTGTCGAGCACGGCCTCGATTTCGAGCGGATTGACGAGGAAGCCCGCCAGCCGCAAGACGTCGCCGATGCGCGACTGAAAAATGAACGCGTTGTCTGCGGTCGTGTAGCCAAGATCGCCGCTCTTGAGATAGCCATCGGACGTGAGGACTGCATCGGTCGCGGCGGCATCGCCGAAATATCCAGCCATTGCGCTCGGCACGAGGAATTCCAGCTCGCCGCTCGTACCGTGCGCCAGGATTTCACCGGTTGACGGATTGCGGGCGCGTACGCGTGCTTCCGGTGCGATCAGCTTGCCGCCGCCTAATTCGCGTTGCTCCGGCGCATCAGTCAGCTTGTGCAGCGAAATCATCGCCTGCACTTCGCTCATGCCATACACACCCATCAGCATGAGCCCGCGCGCTTGCGCCGGGGCAGCCTGGCCGCTACGCGCGCCAATCACCATGCGCAGGCTCGGAAACGGGATTGCTTCTGGCGCGGCAGCGAGCAGTTTCGCAACGATGTCACTTACCGCCGACAAATGCGTGATGCGATGAGCGCGTATCGCCTTGACGGCAGCGTGCGCGTTGAAGGTGGGCAGCATTATCAGCGGGCGACCGGCTGCCAGCGCGGCAGTCGCATTGCAAAAACCCAGCACGCCGCACAGCGGCACTGTAAGCAGGATTGCCGCGTCGGCGGCATCGAATGCAAACGCTTTCGCCATGTCGCGGGCGTGGCGCGTGATGGACGCCTGGTCGTGCAGAACGAATTTCGGCGCCCGGGTCGTGCCGGACGTTGTGAAGATGATACAGCCGGCGCCGGCTCGCGCATTGTCGTTGTCGAGCGCGGGCAAAGAAGTGAGGTCTCGATAGCGGACTACCGGCCGTCCTATGATTGCCGGGCGCGCGATTTCAGCGGGCGATTCGTCATAAGCAATCAATGTGTGCAGTGCATGCAGCGCATCCGGCTGCACTTCACTCAGCACGCCGGCAAAATCGATGTCTCGGAAATCGGGCCAGAACACCAATGCCTTCGCGGCCGAACGTCCGACAATGTCAGCGATTTCGCCGCTGCGAAAGCGCGTATTCACCGCGACGACAATTGCACCCAACCTCGCGCAGGCGAAGAAACATGCAAGCCATGCAGGCACATTGGGCAGCCACAGTGCGACGCGGTCGCCTTCGCCGATCCCGAGTTGTGCAAGGCCGCGCGCGACCCGGCGGCTTTCATTGTCGAGCTCTGAATAACTAACGCATGCATCCTGATAGACGAGCGCCGTCGCCGCGCCTTGCGGTTCAAGTTGTCGCGTCAGCAAATCCGTGAGTGTGAGCGGCATCATCGACTCACGACGAGTAGGTTTCCCTCACGAAGAACGACTTCAGTCGGCGCGTATGTTGTGCCGGCGCACCACAGCCGACCACTGCGCGATTTCGCTTTTGAGATAATCCGAAAATTCGCGCGGTGTCGTTCCAAGCGGCTCGATACCAAGGCCGGTGAAGCGCTCCCGCGTTTCAGGCAGCTTGATGATGCGGACAAGCTCGCGATTCAGCCGGTCGATGATGGCGGCCGGCGTAGCGGCCGGCGCCAATATGCCGAACCACGACCCGAATTTATATCCGGGTAATCCCGCCTCCGTGAAAGTAGGCACATCGGGGAGCGCTGCAAATCGCTGCGGATTCGCTATCGCCAGCGCGCGCACGCGACCGCTGCGTGTATGCGGAATGACAGGTGGAATTGCATCGAAGCATGTCTGCACATGGCCGGCGATTACATCGGCAAGGCCCGGGGCCGTTCCTTTGTACGGCACATGGTTGAGCGTGATGCCGGTCATTTCCATCAGCAGCTCCATCGCAAGATGCGTTGAAGAACCGCTGCCGGCAGATGCATAGTTGATCTGGCCGGGACGCGCTTTGGCGAGCGCAATGAATTCGCCCAGCGACTTTGCAGCGACCGAGGGATGCACCACGATGATCTGCGGCACGCGTGCAGCCTGCGTGATGGGCGCGAAGTCCTTGATGGCATCGAACGGGAGCTTGCGAGGCATGCTTGCATTGATCGCGAAGCTGACCGACGTCAACATTATTGTGTAGCCGTCGGGTACCGCTTGTGCAACGATCCCCGCACCGATGGCAGTCGCTGCACCCGGCCGGTTATCCACGACGACTTGCTGACCCCACGCCTCGGCGAGTTTCTGGCCGAGCATGCGGGCGACGATGTCATTACCGCCCCCGGCTGCTACAGGCACTACGAGGCGTATGGGGCGGTCCGGATAAATGTCGGCAGCTCGAACATCGACGGCAAGCCCGAGCGCCAGCACGCCCGCCATACGCAGGATACGAGCTGCGCAAGCAGTCTTGGGGCATGCGGCGTTCACTCGCCGCGTATTCCGGCCTGCTTGATTACTTTGCTCCATTTATCGCGCTCCGCTTTAACATGGGCGGCGAATTGCTGCGGCGTGCCGCCGGCCGGCTCCGCACCATCGGCCGCGAACCGCGCGAGCACTTCGGGCGATTGCAGTGTCTGATTCAGTTCGCGGTTGAGCCGCTCGACTATCGGGCGCGGTGTGCCCGCCGCTACCTGCACGCCGTACCACTGGTTGACGACAAAGCCCGGGACCCCTGCTTCGATCACCGTCGGTAAATCGGGCAGCGCTTTCGCGCGCCGTTCGCCGGTGACTGCAAGCGCCCTCAATCGCTGCGCCTGGATGAGTTGCATCGAGGAGATTGAGCTTGCAAATATGAGTTGGATGTGACCCCCAAGCAGGTCCGGGTAGGCGGCGCCAATGCCGCGATAAGGCACATGAACCATCTGTGTGCCGGTCATCGACTTGAAAAGCTCCGTCATCAGATGAATCAGGCTGCCGTTGCCGGCGGAGGCGTAGTTGAGCTTGTTCGGATTCGCTTTTGCGTACGCGATTAACTCAGCGACGGATTTCACGGGCACCGTCGGATTAACCACGATGACGTATGGCTGAGTCGTCACTTGCGCAACCGCGGTGAAATCGCGCACCAGATCGTATTGCGCTTTATACATGAGCGGGTAGATCACGCTGGTCGCGCTCATCATCAGCAGCGTATGGCCATCGGCGGCCGAGTGCGCGACGAGTTCGACACCGATGACACCCCCGCCGCCGCTGCGGTTGTCCACCACCACCGGCTGACGAAGACTCTCAGTAAGTTTGCCGGCGATGCCGCGTGCAATCGTATCCATGCCGCCGGCAGGAGCAAGCGGCACGATCAACCGAATCGGCCGCGTGGGATAGTCCTGCGCCGCGGCGGAAAACGCACAACTTGCAAGCAGGAACGCAATCCATCGCTTCAACATGCCGAGACTCGGGAAGTAAATTTCATGATATCGAGCATCGTCGCTCTGATAAATTCCCTCGCCCTCGGTCCCTCTTCGGGAGGGGGAGGGAGAAAAGCGGCTTCGCCCGCGCCTTGATGCATTCGTCGACGGCGAGGAAAGTTCGCTGGCGCGCGCGGGCATTGATCAAGCGTGGGCAATCAAGCCCTTCTCGCTCCGGGGAAGTGTTGGGATGCGGGAAGCTCTTGCGGCCCACGTGACAGCTCTCGTCAACGACTTCACGCCTTCGCCAACAACCGCGCAATCTGAGACGAGTCCGCGAGCGATTCAAGTTTGAGCATCGCGTCGCGTAGTTGTTCGACTTGCGGCCGCGCCAGTGCAGGCATCGCGAGCTTCTCGAACTTCGCCACGACCTCGGCTTCGGAAGCGAAGTTCTTCTCGTTGCCGCGTCCGGCTTCGACTGTGCGTTCCATGCGTGTGCCATCCTTGAGCAAAACCTCGACGCGTACCATATGACGGAACTTGGAGCCTCTGGCCGTAATCTCGTTGTCGTGCTGCACCTCCACTTTTTCTGCGTGCTTCATGCGCAACGGGTCGGCGACTTTGTCTTCGGTAAATTGATGGACGAAACAATCACCTTCGAGCAGCAGCGTGGCGACGCAGTAAGGTAGATTGAGCTGGGCGGAGGTCAAGCCTTGCGGCACATACTTCCATCCCACGTGATCCATCGTAACCTGCGACCCGTGCACGATGACCTTCGCAACGTCGTCGGCGCCGAACGGACGCTCCTGCTGCATGAGGCGGATTGCATCGAGCGTGGTGTGATTGCTGCCGACACAGGAGTAGAACTTGAGCGCCACTCCCATCGTCTGCCATACCGAATGGAAACCGGCGATCAGTTCGTCCAGCTTGAAGCGATCGGTTGAGCGCGAGAAGGTGGTGCAGAATCCGCCGTATTCGCTTTCGAGCACATTGACGATACCGGTGAAGCCTGCTTCCGCGAACAGCGCGCCATAGAGTCCGCTCTGTGATGATCGTCCGGCGTGCATGCGCTTGACCATGGCGCCATACTGCGCAGCCATCAACCCGGCGGCCTGCGTTCCGGCGATGCCGAGTGCGTGTACGGTTTTGTCGACATCGAGTTTGAGTCCGCGTGCAGCACCGGCAGCGGCGGAAAACACACCGAGCGTCGCCCCGGAATGCCAGCCTTGCGCGATGTGCTCCGGTCCCATGCAGATGCCGACGCGCGGGCCGATCTCATAACCGGCCACAGCGGCAGCCAGAAATTCGCGGCCGCTGATGCCGGGCCGCAGTTCGGTAATCGAGATCAACGCCGGCAATACCACTGCACCAACATGTAAAACGCCTTGACGATGCACGTCGTCCAGCTCAAAGCCCTGGACCTGCGTGCCGTTCACGAGCGCTGCATGCGGCGCGGACAGCTTCTGCTGCGTGCCCCACACCGCGCACGCGCGCGTGGTGTCGAGCTCGCCTAGACGCTTTTGCATGATGCGCGTCCATTCGAGGTCCGCTCCGTACAGCGCACACCCGAGCGAGTCGAGCATGAGGAGCTTGATGCGCGTCAATACGTCCCCCGGTATGTCTTCATAGCGCAGTAATGAAACGAACTCGGCAATGCCGCGGGTGTAACGATTGTCTGCTGCTGCTTCGTGTGCCATCGATGTTTTTCCGCTGTGATGATGCTTTGTGAAAACTGCTATTCCATCCGTGCGCCGGACAACGCGACGACGCGCCGCCATTTTTCAATTTCGCTCCTGATGAAGCCGGCGAATTCCTCGGGCGTATTGCCGACGACTTCGGCGCCCTGACTCAGCATGCGCTCCTTGAAGTCGGCACGCCGCAGGATCGCGACGATATCGGCATTGAGCTTGTTTACGATCGGGCGTGCCGTACGGGCTGCGACCACCACGCCATACCAGGTATTGCTTTCATAACCGCGCACGCCCGACTCAGCGATGGTCGGCATGTCCGGCGCGAGCGGCGAGCGCTGCAATGTCGAGATGCCGAGTCCGCGCAATTTTCCTGACCGCAGGTTCGGCGTCGCTGTAGCGGGCACGGCAAACATCAATTGTACCTGCGCGCCGAGCAATTCGGTGAGCGCGGGACCGGCGCCGTTGTACGGAATGTGCACCGCATCGATACCCGCCATGGTTTTGAAAAGCTCCATTGCGAGATGCGTCGCGCCGCCGTTGCCGGAAGACGCATAGTTCAACTTGCCCGGCTGCGCTTTCGCGAGCGCAATGAGTTCCTGCACCGTCTTCGCCTGAACCGACGGATGCACCACGAGTATGAAGGGCGCCGCGGCGAGCTGCGTTACGGCGGAAAAGTCTTTCACCGGATCGTAATTCAGCTTTTTGTATAGTCCGACAGCGATGGTGTTTGCGATATTGAACTGGAAGACGGTGTAGCCATCGGCTGGAGCGTGGGCTGTAATCTCTGCGGCGAGATTGCCGCCGGCACCCGGCCGGTTGTCAACGACGACTTGCTGGGACCAGGTCTCTGCGAGCCGTTGGCCGAGCATGCGCGCAATGATGTCATTACCGCCGCCGGGCGCGAACGGAACGATGAAGCGTATCGGCTTGACGGGATACTGTTGCGCGTGCAGCGTGATCCAGGGCGCGCACAAGGCGCAGCAAACGAGCACTTTCATTTCACAACCGCCGGTGGTCCATAAGTTCTGATCCAACTCTATTCGAACTGGATGTTGGCGGAGCGTATCACCGCGGACCATTTTTTAAGCTCGGCAGCGATGAATGCAGCGAACGCTTGCGGCGTGGATGCAACCGGATCGCCGCCCTGGCTCGACAACCGCTCTTTCACGTCGGGCGCGCTCAACACGGCAACCAGCTCGTGATTCAGACGCGTCACAATCGAGGTCGGCGTAGCGGCGGGCACGAGAACGCCATACCATCCCACCGATTCGAAGTTTGTTACGCCGAGCTCCGCCATCGTCGGTACGTCGGGTAATGCGGCCGAGCGCACGCGACTCGTGAGTGCCATCGCTTTGAGCCGCCCCGATTTTACCTGCGAGACGACCGGCGAAATGCCAGGGAACATGAGATCGATCTGGCCGCCGAGCAGCTCCGTGAGTGCCGGCGCTGCGCCTTTGTACGGGACGTGCGTAAGATCGATGCCAACAGCGGTCCGAAAGAGCTCTGAGGTCAGATGAATCGACGTGCCAACACCGGACGAGCCATACTTGAGCTTCCGCGGATTCGCTTTGGCATACGTGATCAGCTCCTTGAGTGAATTTACGGGCAACGACGGATTGATAACGAGTATCAGCGGTTGAGTGAATGCGAGCGACACGGGAGCCAGATCTTTCTGCAGATCGTACGGCACATGTTTCCCCGTGCTCGAGTTGATAACCATCGCTACGTTGCCGAGCAGCAGCGTGTAGCCGTCCGGGCTCGACTTCGCAGCCATATCGACGCCGAGTATCGTGCCCGCGCCATCCTTGTTGATCACAACTACCGTCTGGCCGAGACTGCGCTGCAATTTTTCGCCGATCACGCGGCCGAGCACATCCGCCGGACCGCCGGCCGAGAAGGGCACAATCAGGCGTACAGGCTTCGTCGGGTACGACTGCGCATAGGCAACAAGCGGCATTGCGGCAAGCGCCGCAATGAATGCGGCCACTCCGGGACGGGTCATTTCCCTTTGAATTGCGGCGGCCGCTTTTCGCGAAAGGCGTGCCCGGCTTCCGCGCGGTCTTCCGTAGTAAGGAGGAGCGCGAGCAGATCCGCTTCAAACTTCATGCCGTTTGCGAATTGTGGCGACGTCCCATTGCGCATCGCTTGCTTCGCAAACTGCAACGCAATCGGGGCGTGTGCGCTGATGCGCACGGCTAGTTGTCGAGTCTGCTCAAGGAGTTCATGCCGCGCGGTAAGCCGCGTGATGAGGCCGATGCGCAGGGCCTCGTCAGCGTCGATGCGTTCGGCGGACAAGACCATGTCGAGCGCACGGCCCATGCCGATGACAGTTGCGAGCCTTTGCGTGCCGCCGGCGCCAGGGATTGTACCGCGGCTCACTTCGGGCAGCGCGAATGTCGCATCTTGCGCCGCGATCCGGATATCACATGCGAGCGCCATCTCCAGTCCGCCGCCAAGGCAATAACCATGGATTGCTGCGATGAGCGGCTTCTTCGCGGCATCAAACGCGTCGATCCAGTGACCGCGCACGCGCGATTGGCGGAACTCAGCCGGTCCGCGCGCGGACGCAAATGCTTTCACGTCTGCGCCGGCACAGAATGCCCGATCGCCGGCGCCATGAATAACAATCACGCGTACGTCGGCATGTTCATCCGCTTCGCGCAGCGCAGCCGGCAATTGCTCACGCATCTCGTCATCGATCGCGTTTAGCGCCTGCGGCCGGTTGAGCGTAATCCAGGCAACCGCGCCTTTGCGCTCCGCGCCGATAACTGCCCCCGTAGAATTGTTTTTCATCTCAGGGCTTATCGACCGCGTGAAACCGGGCGGACGCCGCGAGCGCTGACGTGAGAGCAGTTTTCAGGTCACGGTTCAGCAGTTCTTTGTCGGCAGCATATGCAGGTCCCGCGAACGCGCTCAGTGCCAGCGCCGTCTTCTGCGCCGTCTCGCGTAACTGCGCTGGTGCGACTACTGCATTTACAACTCCGCGCGACAGCGCCTCTGCGGCCTGCACCCAGCGTCCGCTGAGTATGAGATCCGATGCCAGTGCGCTGCCGAACCGGTCTTTGACGATGGCAATGCCGGGCAGGGCAGGCAGTCCTTTGTTGATTTCCGGCAGTGAAAAGCGTGCTGTATCTGCGGCGACGACGGCGTCACACAAGAGAGGGATCATCATGCCCGCTCCCGCTGCGGCGCCATTAACGGCCGCTACGAGCGGCTTGGAAAAATCGAGCAGGGCGAGCAATGTCGCGGCGAATTGCGCGCGCCGCTGCGCGACGTAGGCATCCGCATTGTCAAGCGGACGCGAGAGATCGGCGCCCGCCGAAAAGGTCCGTTCACCGACGCCGGTTAATACGACCGCCTTTACGTCATTACGAGTTGACGCCTCACCTAGCGACATGGCAAGTCCGGCGAGCAACGGCAGCGACAACGCGTTGGCTTTGTGCGGCCGGTTAAAGGTGAGCCACAGCACGCTATCCTGATTCTGCGTGAGGAGTTCGTGCTGCTCGCCATTCATGCGCAGTTCCTTCGTATGATCAATGCATCGACGACCCGCACGCCGGTACCTTGTGCGAGGACACGCAGCGGATTGATGTCGATCTCCGCCATGTTATCGGCGAGATCGCACGCCAGCCATGAAAGCCTGACGATAGTGTCGCATAGTGCATCGATATCACATCGGCTCGCGCCGCGCACGCCTTCGAGCAGCGGGTAGGCGCGCAGCTCGTTGAGCATCAAGTGCGCATCGTCACGTGTCAGCGGCGGGATGCGATAGGCAACGTCGCGCAGTATTTCGACGTGGATACCGCCGAGTGCGGCGATAATTACTTTGCCGAACGTTGGATCGCTGGCGATACCCAGCATTACTTCAACGCCCGGCGGCGCCATTTCCTGCACAAGCACGCCGTTGATGCGCGCGTCGGGTTTGAACCCGCGTGCAGCGGCCGTCACTTCTTCGAACGCGCGGCGCACTGCCGTCTCACCCTCGATGGCAAGGCGGATGGCGCCCGCTTCAGTCTTGTGTGGGATATCCAGCGATTCGATTTTCAGTGCTACCTCGCCGCCGATGCGCCGCGCGATTGCAACAGCATCATCTGGAGTTGATGCGATCTCTTCCCGGGTTGTGCTCAGACCATACGCAGCGAGCACTCGCTTGGACAAGCGCTCCGTAAGCTGCGGCGTGTCAGTGTTCAGCAGCGTCCTAGCCAGGGACATGTCGATATCCGCCGGACGCTGAGAAATATCAGTGCTTGCACGACGTATACGACGTAAAAAATCGCCATACATCATCGTTGCGCGCACCGCTTTGAGCAACGCCAACGCATCGCGATAGACCGGCAGGCCGCGTGCGACGAGCGTAGCAGCGGTGATGGCGGGATTCTCCGGGCAATAGCCGGTCCATAGCACGGCCATTGGTTTTTCAAGCTTAGCGGCCAGTTGGACGACTTCTTCTATCGCAGCCACGGTCGGCGCGACGAGTATGGGTATCAGCACGTCGACACCACTGTCTTGCGCAACGACATTCAAGGCGTCCTGAAACAGTCGTGCTGATCCTGTTAAAGCTGAAGTGAGATCGGTCGGATTCGAGACGGCCGCGAAATCGGGAATGAGGTTGCGCAATTCATCAACGGTGTGCGGCGAGTACGCCACCCAATCAATGCCGACGCTTGCGCCAAGATCCGCCATCATGACCGAGTGACCGCCCGAGCCCGTCAGCGCAGCGCCGCGATTGCCGCGCGGCCATTTGCGCTTGCGAAGAAGCTTTGCTGTGTCGTACAGCTCATTGCAATCATTGACCCGCAACACGCCATACTGGCGGAATGCAGCTTCATGCACCTCGTCTGCGCCAGTGATCGCGCCGGTGTGCGACGCGGCGGCGCGCCGGCCGGCTTCCGTGCGACCGAACTTCAGCATGACGATCGGTTTCTCGCGGTCCGCCGCATGGCGTGCAACTGCCTCGAATTTTCGGCCGTCGGAGATCGTCTCCGCGGCGACCATAACAACGTTCGTGGTTTCGTCGTCAATCAGGAAGCGCATGAAGTCGAGCGCGTCGAGATCCGCTTCATTGCCGCAGCTCACTTCATACGAAATGCCGACGCCTGCTTCCTGCGCCCGCCACATGATGTTCATCTGTCCCAAACCACCGCTGTGGCAGACGACCGCGACGTCGCCGGCGGGCTTGCGCGGACCGTTGATCGCAGCCGTCGATGTCATCGCAAATCCATCGACAAAGTTGACGAAGCCATTGCAGTTGGGTCCCATCAAGCGCATTCCGCTCTCGCGCGCGAAGCCGGTAATTGCGGCTTGCAGAGCGCGACCGCGGTCATTACCCGTCTCACTGAAATTCGACGTAAATATCGTCGCGAACGGCACACCGCTGGCGGCACACTGGTGCAACGTATTGAGCACGCGCTCGGCGCCGATGACGATGCCGACGTGATCGGGCGCTTCAGGCAAAGCGGCTAGGTCGGGATAGCACGCGTGACCGCGCAGCTTCTTATACTTTGGATTGACGGGATACACCCGCCCTGCGTAACCGAACTCAAGCATCTGCTTGAGCACGCGTCCGCCGAATTTCGAAGTATCTTCGGTGGCGCCGACGAACGCGACAGACCGCGGGTTGAAGAATCTCGTCAGATCCGGCACTGCGCGCAAGCTTGTTATCTCGCAGCCGCTTGCGTCTGACAGCGGACGATCAGTTTTGCTTCGCTGCTTCCGCAGCGCCGCGTCCTGCGAGTTTTCCAAACACTGCGCCGGAAACGAGTCCGGTGCCGCTCGGATAGTTGAAGAAGAATAATCCGCCGACCATTTCTCCGGCGCAGTAAAGCCCCGGGATCGGATGCAAGTGCACGTCGAGCACCTGGCCGGTCTCTTTGTCGATGCGCAGACCGCCGAACGTGAACGTTATGCCACAAGTAGTCGCATAAGCGTCGAACGGCGGCGTGTCCAGCGCCTGCGCCCAGTTTGACTTTGGCGGTTCGATGCCGGCGGTACCTTTACCGTCCTTAATGGTGTGGTCGAACGGCACATCTTTTTTGACCGCCGCATTGTATTCGCGCACGGTTTTCAAAAAACCATCGGGGTTAACACCTTCGAGCTTGGTGGCAAGCTCTTCGAGCGTATTGGCGCTTTCCTTGGTGACCATCTTGATCCGGTATTCGGACCGCAGCAGCTTCGTCACTTTCGAATCAAACACCTGCCACGCGAATTGGCCCGGCTGCTGCAATACCGCGCCGCCGTACTTCGCATAGGTGAACGAATGAAAGTCGGCGCCTTCATCAACAAAACGCTTACCATCCGCGTTGATCAGCAGGCCGAAGATGTAGCTGTGCTTCTGGAACTGATCGCCGACATTCACGTCGCCGAATTCCGGCGCGTAGCGGTCCCAGCCCGTCGCGTGACAGCCCGACCAGTTGCCGTAAGGTGCCGCACCCGCGTCGAGCGCCATCTTCAAGCCATCGCCCTGGTTGAACCGCGAACCGCGCACTTTCGCAAGTTCCCAGCCCGGGCCTAGATAACGCGTGCGCATTTCGGGGTTCGCCTCGAAACCGCCGCTCGCAAGCACTACGGACTTGGCGAGAAACTCGGCGGCCTTGCCTTTGTGCTGAGCACGCACGCCGCTCACGCGTTCACCGTCATAAATCAACGACAGCGCACGGGTATCATAAGAAATCTCTATGCCGCTTTTCTTCGCTGCAGCATCAAGATAATCGACGAGGCCTGCGCCGCCGCCGTTGACCTCTATCGGCATATTGCCAAAATACACGCGCTTGCCATTCACCATGCCGGATTGCCGGCCGTGATTGAGGATGAAGCGCGCGCCTTTCGAGCGCAGCCACGCCATGGTGTCGAGGCTGCCGTTCACCAGAACCTCGGACAGGTCCGCATCTGTGCGGTAACTCGTCAGCCGGTATAGCACGTCGAGATATTCTTCGCGCGTATTCGTACCGAAATTGCTGTTCGCAGCCTCCTCGTCGGAAATGTCGGTGACGCGCCGCAGATCGTCGACCGATCCGTAAGCAAACCGCATGACGCCGCCGGCGAAGCGGCTGTTGCCGCCGTGTTCGTCTTCCGATGCCGCTTCGAGCATCAGAACTTTCGCGCCATGTTCTTGCGCGGAGAGTGCCGCGCACAGCGCAGCGTTGCCTTTGCCTACTACGATGACATCGTATGTGTTGCTCATTGGCGGGGGATTTACGGAAAGGGCTCGACTTTAGGTGCTGCGTACACGCGCTGTCAAGGTGCGTGCGGTCCATTTCCAAAGAGCCAGCGGCTCGCCCCGCTAAGCGGCGACCGGGAACCACAGCTCGAACTCTACGCCCTTGCCGTCAGCGCGGTTAGTGGCCGTTGCGCTGCCGCCGTGAAACTCGGCTATCTGCCGCACGATATAAAGGCCCAGCCCGAGATGCGGCTCATGCTGCGCGCTCTCCTTACGCACTGATACCATTGATTCGAAGAGCCGCCCTTTCATTTCGGCGGGCAAGAGCGGTCCCGTGTTGCTGATGCGCAGGACGACCGTGTTCTCGCGCCGGTAGAGCGCGACGCTGATCGGGTCATCGCCGCTGGCGAAGTCCACTGCATTCGCCGCCAATTTGTCGAGCATCTGCGCAAAAAGATCGGGTGCTCCGGAGAGGAGCGTCGGCTCATCCGTCATGGTCAGCGCAAACCGCCGCTGCGGGTAAGCCGCGCTATAACCAGCGATGCAGCCGGCTAGTACTGTCTTGGCGTCGAACGTTTCGCGTTCGCCCGTCCGCACCGTCTGTTCTAGACGAGTTGCCTCGCTCATACGCGTCAGAATAGTTTCCAGCCGGTTGAGGCCCTCTTCGGCGCGCCCGAGATAAACATCCGAGCCGGGCGCGGCCTCCTGCAATTTGATGTTATCGAGCGACGACCGCACCACTGCGATCGGTGTTCGCAGCTCATGGGTGAGCCTTCCGGCGAGTGTTTCCAGATACGCGTTGTACTGGGCAAGCCGCTCGAGGACGGTGGAGAAGCCGCGCGAAAGGTCGCCGATCTCGTCGCGCGCGTGCTCTCCTGCGACAAGACCGCGTACCCGGCCCTGCGAATCGATGGCGTTTTCCGCTTCGTCGCGGAGGTTGCGCAAGCGGGAAGACAAGCTTGATGCGAACCAGAACAGCGTCAGCGCGCCGACCAGGAACGCTATGAGCGTCACCGCAACGAGTTGCTCCAGCGCGCGATTACTGAGGGACACGACCGGCTGCGTTGTTTCCTCGACGACTACGACACCCGCCACGCGGTCGCCCACCCATACCGGATTCAGCGCGGTCAAAATCGCGGCGCGGCCATCAGGCGCCGCACGCCAGCGCCATGACGCGGTGCCGTCGAGCGCGCGCTCTATTTCCCGGCCGCCGAATACAACATCATTCGGAATGATTTCTTCGGTGACAGCGGTCGATGGTCGCTGCACACGTTCAAAAACGGTACGCAAAACGGCCCGCACCGCGTGCTCGAGCGGGCCAAACGCAAGATCCTCATTCAGTACAGCCGCCGGCTGATCGAGGTTCCCGGCAGTGGCAACGAGCTGCAGCCGGCGGTCAACGATCCAGATGCGCGAGCCTGCGCGTGCAAGACCGGTGACAAGAAATTTGATCTCATCCGACGCAGCGCGCGGCGGGTCTTCTGAACTTGTCGCCGCCTCGCTCGCGCGCAACTCGATCAGCCGCGGACGATCCTGCAATGCCGTTGCCACCGCGCGGGCGTTTGCAACGACAGCCTGCACTTGGTTGTCGCGGAGCAGGCGCTCGATCGTTTTGACGTAGTTGTAGCCGACCCACGGAATAACCAGCAGCACCAGGGCAACGATGGCGAGCTTAGCGCGGATGCTCAACGCGAAGCGCCCGCCGAAGGCACGATTGCTGTTAACGGTCATAGGCCGCCGGCTTTTGCAGCGTCGTCAGTCGACGGCTTTCCAGCGATACCCGAGACCGTACACCGTGTCGACGCAGTCGAACTTGACATCATTGGCGCTGAATTTACGGCGGATGCGCTTGATATGCGACGTGATGGTGCTGTCGTCGACGACGATATGTGCTTCGCTCATTAACTGGTCGCGGTTCTTGACGTGGCCGGGAAATTTCGCGAGCGCATGCACGAGCCAGAACTCTGTGAGCGTGAGATCGACCGGGACACCTCGCCAGGTGATTGCGAACCGGTTGAGATCGAGCGTAAGCGGACCGCGCTCGATGATGCTGTCCGTCTGCGCGGGCTCGCGCAGCAGCTCGGCGCGTCGGAACAGGGCGCTTACGCGCGCGAGCAGATGCGGCAGGCTCATATTCTTGGTGACGTAATCGTCAGCGCCCATGCGCAGGCCTGACACGAGGTCGAAGTCACCGTCGCGCGCCGTCAAAAAAACCACCGGCAGTGTCGCCGACAGTGCGCGCAAGTCCTGGCATAACTTGAAACCGCCGTCGACATCGTCGCCCAAGCCAATGTCGAGCAGCACGAGATCCGGCAGCCGCGAGCGCATCGCTGCCAGCGCCGGTGCGCGGGCCCCGTACGCGCTGACCTCATAACCGTGCTTGGTCAGCACATCCGCGTAGTTCGCACGAATGACTGCGTCGTCCTCAACGATGGCAATACGTCGGCGCACGGCGATTCCTCAATGTGAGCCGGACTATACCGGATGAGCGTGAGCACGCAAGGCACTTGCCATATTTCGCCACAATTCATCGGCGGTTTGCCATCACGGATGCGCGGCGTCGCCAGCATCGGGGACTTAAATGCGACTGTGCCGCTGAGATACGGCGGATTGAGGAGACGCAAATGGAGATGCAAAACAAATCGCTGGTGATCGGAAGGAACAGCCTGGTCACCGAAATGCTCGCGCTGTTGGCCGGCGCAATGGTAGCGGGTCTGGCCGCCGCGACGATCGCGGGCTCACTGGTTGTTGCGCTGTCCGTTATGGCAAAGTGAAAAAGTGCCGGGCGTTTCGGGCCGGTGGCTGGGGCGATGCGCGTACCGGATACGCGACGTGGCGGCAACGCCGGTCCCCAGTTTCTGGCCCGAAGCGCCTGGCTGCATTAAGGACGCGCCGCAAGTTGCACTCATTAAGGTGAAACATGGATTGTAGTGAACGCAATCGCCCTTCCCGGAATCGATTGACTCGAATTGACTCGCTGGTTGGCGTCATCCGTGGGCTTTTCGTATGCCTTGTAGTTGCACTCGGCGCCTTCACGGATTATGTAGCCGCGGCTGAAGCGAAAGACGCAGGGCTGATGTTCAAGTCGCGCGACGGCGAACCATTGCGCGCGCCGACGCTGATGACCGAGGTCGACATCGCGGTCACCGGGATTATCGCGCGCGTGCGCGTGAGGCAAAAATTCTACAACCCGACGGACGCCTGGCAGGAAGGCATCTATGTATTTCCGTTGCCTGAACAGTCTGCCGTTGATCACATGCGAATGAAGATCGGCGTGCGCATCGTTGAAGGTCAAATCAAGGAGCGCGAAGCCGCTCGGGCTACGTATGAAAGCGCCAAGCAGGAAGGCCGCAAGGCGGCACTCATAGAGCAGGAGCGCCCGAACATATTCACCAACAACGTAGCGCACATCGGGCCGAACGAAGAGGTCGAGGTGCAGATTGAATACCAGCAGAAAGTGCAGTCCGATCAGGGCACCTTCAGACTGCGCTTTCCGATGGTCGTTGGGTCGCGCTACATCCCCGGAACGCCCGGCGAAACCGTCGCAACAGGCACGGGTTGGGCGCCCGATACCAACGCCGTCCCAGACGCATCGAGGATCACGCCGCCGGTGGTCGATCGAGCGCGCGGCGATTCGAATCCGGTGACCATTCGAGTTGATCTGAATGCGGGCGCTGCGCTTGCAAGCGTCGGGAGCCCGTATCACAAAATCAACGCGGTTAAGAATGGAGATACCGGGTATCGGGTTTCACTGGCGGATGGTCCGGTGCCTGCGAACAAGGATTTCGAGCTCGTATGGACGCCTGCCGTCGAACGCGCAGCCAAAACCGTCGTATTCACTGAAACATTCGCAGGTGCTGACTACGCATTGTTGATGGTAATGCCACCGGCGGCCCAGCAAGCGGCCGCGAGGCACATTGCACGCGACGCAATCTTCATTATTGATACGTCAGGTTCAATGGAGGGCACTTCGATCGCGCAGGCGAAACAGGCGCTACTCATGGCGCTCGACCGTCTGACGCCGGACGACGCTTTCAATATCGTTCAGTTCAATTCCGTAACCGATGTCTTGTTCAACAGTTCGGTTACAGCAAGTGCCGCAAATATCGCCAAGGCACGTGATTACGTGAAAGCATTACGTGCGACCGGTGGGACCGAAATGGCGCCGGCATTAACCGCGGCGCTCAACAACAGTGACAACCAGCGTGTGCTGCGCCAGGTGATTTTTTTGACGGATGGCGCAGTCGGCAACGAAGCGCAACTATTCGAGCTCATCAAAGCTCGGCTCGGCGACAGCCGGCTGTTTACCGTTGGTATTGGTTCAGCGCCGAACACTTACTTCATGTCCAAAGCCGCACAGCTCGGTCGCGGCACATACACCTATATCGGCAAGGTCGATGAGGTCAAAGAGAAGATGACAAGGTTGTTCACAAAACTCGAAAGCCCCGTTGTCTCGAACCTGCGTGTGACGTGGCCGGCTGACGCCGAAGCCGAGATGTGGCCTCGTCAGATTCCCGATCTGTATCTTGGCGAGCCGTTGTTTGTTACCGCAAAGCTGCGCAAATTGGCCGGCACCGTGTTACTTGAAGGTCAGATCGGTGCAGAAACCTGGCGAGCGGAAGTTTCGACTCAGCTCGCGAGTGCTGAGTCCGGCATTAACGTATTGTGGGCGCGCGACGAGATTGAGTCGCTCAGCGACGCCATGCGCGGCAGTAAAGGCGAAGACAACAAACAGGCTATCACTGACCTTGCGCTGCATCACCATCTCGTAAGCAAGTACACCAGTATGGTGGCGGTCGATGTAACGAAGACGCTGCCGAACGACGCGCTGACACAGACGTCAGCCATGCCGACGAATTTACCCGAAGGCTGGAACTACGAAGCGGTGTTCGGCACGCTGCCGCAAACGGCGACGAGTGCGCGCGAACAATTGTTACTCGGGTTGCTGCTGCTCGCGATCGCGACGCTATGGTTACTGCGGCGCCCGGCAAGGACATGAGATGCGAGCATACACCGGGTCGTACCTGGCAGCCGCGCGCGGCCGCGTATTGGGACTATTGCTGCTCGCCGCCGGTGCGTGGCAGTTCGGTGGAGGGATTTACATTTATACAAAGGCCGGCCTCGCGCAGCATCTCCTCAAAGCGGCCTGGGACAAAACGCGCATCGACGGTAGCGCAACGAAGCCATGGCCATGGGCAGATACTGCGCCGCTTGCGCGGCTCACGCTGCCCGCATACGGCGTTGACCTGCTCGTTCTCGAGGGCTCGAGCGGACGATCGCTCGCGTTTGGTCCGGGGCACATAACCGGTACTGCACTGCCTGGCGAGCGCGGCAACAGCGTAATCAGCGCGCATCGGGATACCCATTTTACGTTCTTGCGCGATGTCCGTTACGGTGATGAATTGTCCATTGAGAACGCCCGCGGCGAAGTGCGGCGCTATCGCGTAACCGGGATCGCAATCACGGATAAGAGCAACCTGGCGGTTCTACGCGGTACCGGCGCAGCCCGCCTCACGCTTGTCACCTGCTATCCGTTCAACGCAATCAGCGCAGTCGGGCCGCTGCGTTATGTCGTTACTGCTGAGCGGCTCGAGGGCGCCGGCGCCATCTAAGCTTCGATTACTGCCGTTTACCGTGCCGGTGTTCATAGGCAGCGGGTACTGTTAGCACGAAAGGCCTTACCCCCGTCCCGTCGAACCTCGTTTCGGCGCCTCATTAGGCTTTCGCGCTTACATACTCGCGACTAGTGACAAACTTGCGGGCGCGGAACGCCCTCGCAAGGATCCAGTGGAGGCGCGTTCGTAACGCCTATCCCTATCGAACACCCGGTAAGCAGCAATGACAACAAGAGAAGAAGCCGGTTCATGAACAATTCTCGATCAAATGCCTCTGGCTATTCAATCCAGATCCGATTGACGTAACACATTGAAGTCCAGGTTCGGCGCAGTAACCAATCAGGAGCAATCGAATATCACCCTCGTCACTTCCAGCTGTGAGTCACGCCACGAGTAAACAATTCCGGAAGATGTGGTCGGATCGACTTGCGCCGGTCCTTCGCGAAGACAATGGTGTTCTCCCGTTCAAAGTTCACGGCGAATCCAGCTTAATATGCAAGTACTGTGATTTCCAGGGTAACGAACGTGAATACATGCGGCAAAGTGAATCTCCTGCTTCATGCAGGCCGGTTTGCAATGAGAGCGGCATTTCTGATGTGTTCGTGTGTGCAGACGCAGGCAGCCGACGTAAATATGGCCGACGTGCGCCAGCTCGCCAGGGAACCGGTCGAGACGATCTTCGAGGGTGCGCCGATCAAGCGGATCCGGACCGCGGACTACTGGAAAACCGTCCGCGGCAGCCGCAAACCGGTCGTAGTTGTGTTTTACGCAAACCAGGACCCGCGCTCGCGCAATCTCGCAACTCTGGCCCGCTACCTTGCGCTTGAGTTCGGCAAAGACATAATGTTTTACGGCTATCCCGTCACTGAGGGAGCGACAGTCGAGCGAAGCGAGCTCACGCGCGTCCAGCAGCGCTATGGGGTCAAGCAGATTCCTGCCACGCTCTTCTACGACAATGATCGCGGAAAAATGGAGCTCGAGAAGACCGAGTACTCGGTTCCACTCCTGACCGAGTATCGTACGCCGAGTATGCTTCTATGGAATACCTATCTCCGGACAACGCGTGACTACATCCAGAAGAATATTCTTGACTGATTGAGGATCGATTATTGCCGATGTGAGGCTCGCCTGCACTGAGTGAAAGTCCGACACCGCGTATGCGTGGGAACAAACGATGTCATGCAGTGTTCTTACTCAGCGATAGATGACTTACTTTCTCAATCACGGTGACGAGCGTGCTCATGAAAGCTGCCGTAGTAACTGGTCTTCACACACAGTCGATCGCCATTGCCTTCGCAATGGCCGTTGCCGGCTGCACGACCACTGATAACAATACCGTGGGCAGCTATCCGGCAATGAATAACAACACCGCAGGCCCGATGGGCTTATCGTTGTGGTGTCCACTACAGTGAACCGCGTGGTGCTGGTGGCGCAAGCAACGACTTAACGGGTCCTCGATAGCAGTAGTTTTCCTGGGCGGATATCCGCTGACGGGCCCAATATTCGCGCAGCACGAACAAACATCGGCCGACGCATGAGCAGTGAATGGCAGAAGATGGTAGCTGGCGAGCTCTATGACCCGCTGGATCCAGAGCTAACGGCCGCCCGCGAACGTGCACGTGATTTGTGCCGTGGACTCAACGATACGCGTGACTCACAGCAGGCGGAGCGACGACGCATCCTCGAGGATCTTTTCGGCAGCGGCGGCGACAGCGTATGGATGCAACCACCGTTCTATTGCGACTACGGGTCGAACATTCATCTCGGTACGCGTGTTTACTTTAATTTCAATTGCGTCGTGCTCGACGTGTGCGAGGTTCGAGTCGGGGACTACACGCTATTTGGGCCCGGAGTTCAAATCCTCACGCCATTACATCCGTTCGATGCTGCTCTGCGTAGACAACGGGAGCTCGGTAAGCCGGTGGAGATTGGAGCTGACGTCTGGGTTGGCGGCGGAGCGCTCATATTGGCCGGCGTTCATATCGGACCACGGACGGTCATTGGCGCGGGCAGCGTCGTAACACGTGACATCCCCGAAGGTGTTTTCGCCGCCGGCAATCCCTGTCGAGTCATTCGAGACGTTTAGCGGTAGATCCGTACGTTAAGTTGGAGCGGGGGCGCGCAGCCGCCGCTCGAGAATAGTTGGCCACACTTGGGCGGGCATTAATCCGCGAGGCCATTGTTACAAACGTTGACCGAGCTCGTACTATGAGACAGCAGGCAGCCTATGCGGTTATCGCGTCCACGCGGTCGGGATAAAACGCGAGATGGTCTTTGATCTCCGCAACAGCGGCGTGAGGCGACTCATAGGTCCACACGGCGTTTACAGACCGCTCGCCACCAGCAGGAATGCTGTAGTAAGCAGCGTCCCCTTTGTAAGGACAGTAGCTGGTGTGTTCCGTCCGTTCCAGGAGCGACATCCTCACATCCTTGCGCGGAATGTAATGAACAGCCGGATATTTCGCTTCGCGCAGTGTCAGGCCCTCTACTGAATCAGCAACTACAAGTCCCCCGACCGATACGACAACGCGTGACGGCGTTTTCTCGATCGTAATGGGATGATCAGGGGTTGGGACTCTCAACGGCTTCGATGCCATGATTCAAACTCCGTAAAATGAATGTGTTTTTCGATGCAAGTGTTCACAGTGGAGCATTTGCGCCGTTTGAAGTAAAGTCTCCCCGCTTGCCTACGATGATCCAGCAAGTCGCAAATAAGATCGCGCCCGGCTTGAGATACGCTCCTCGTGAGAATGAAATGACATGAGCACTAACAGGCGCGATTTTCTTGCCGTGCTCAGTGCGACCGCGCTCACCGCAGGTTGCGCGAGCAACGGGCAGGTGCGCGGCAGCCGGGGCTACAGCGTGCCGATTATCGACGCGCACGCGCACTGGTATCCGCGCGCTTTTGTTTCGCTGCTTGAGCAGGAAGGCGAGGCGAACGGCGCGAAGATCGAGCGCGATGCGAGCGGTAACACGGTCGTGCGCTCTGTGCCCGGCGGCACGCAGACATCCGTTCTTCGCCGCAACATGATCGAGCCTGATCTCATCATCGCGGAAATGGAACAGCGCGGCATCGACATGTACGCGCTGTCAATGACGAATCCGATGGTTTACTGGGCGCCACCTGCGTTCGCGCTCAAGCTATCACAGGCCGCGAACGATGCGTGTGCCGAGATTCATGTTAAGTATCCGCGGCGTTTCGTTGGGACGATCATGTTGCCCCTGCAGGACCCGCGGCTCTCGCTACAAGAGTTAGAACGCGCGGCCAAGCTGCCTGGCATGCGAGCAATCAATATGGGCACGCATATCAATGGCCGCAACCTTCACGAGAAGGACTTGTGGCCGGTCTACGCGCGCTGCGAGGAACTGGGTCTGCCGCTCTTTCTGCATAACCTGTATCCGTTCGGCCCAGAGCGGCTCAAGGATTTTTTCATGATCAACGTGCTTGGCAACCCGTACGAGGACGGCGTTGCGGCAATGTCGCTGATTGCCGGCGGGGTGCTCGACGCGTTTCCGAAGCTCGAAGTGTATCTGCCGCATGCCGGCGGCACGTTTCCGTGGCTCATCGGCCGGTTCGATTACGCGATTGGCAGCAGCCCGACGTTGAAGCACATGAAGCAGCCGGCGAGCGCGTACTTGCGGCGGTTTTACTACGACGTGATCGTGTTCAATCCGCAAATAATGCGCGACCTTATCGATCTCGTTGGCGTTGACCGCGTGGTAATGGGCACCGATTTCCCGCAGGCAATGGCGGTTAAGCAGCCGGTTGATTTTGTCGAGTCGGTGCCGCGTTTGTCGCAGCACGAGCGCGAGATGATTTTGAGCTTGAATGCGCAGCACATGCTCAAGCTGTAGTCGTCACAACTATAGATTCAGGCGAGGAGCGTATGAAAAACACAATTGACCGCCGGACCATGCTGCAATACCTGGGCATCAACGCCGCGGCAATCGCCGCAGGCTCAGTGGGCCGCGCAGCGAATGTATTCGCGGCTGAAGCGCCGAACAAAGCTTTCGCTGTCACGACGGTGAATCATTTGTCGTATGCATCGGCGGACTACAAGGTCACGCGCGATTTCTATGTCGACTTATTCGGCATGCGCGATGTGTGGGACGACGGCACCAAATGCCAGCTCGACTGCGGACCCGAAGATGCCCCGAACAGCTTTTACCTGACGCCGGCGAAACCCGGAACCGAGCCGACGATCAGTCACTTCTCGTTCGGTCTGCCCGACTACTGGAAAGTGGCCGGCGAACTCAGAGATGAATTGCTGCGCCGTAAATTACCCGGCGTGCATCCGGATGGCGAAGCCGGGTGGTTCGTCAGCGGGCCGTCGGGCTACACCCAGCACATCGTCACAATCAAGGACCAGGGAATGTTTCCCGGTGCGGCCGCCCCGTGTGAAATTGCAAGCTCGGCGAAATGCAAAGACGCGTATGCGCTCGGCGTCAAAAACCCCGAGTTGTTTGCCAAGCCCGGCGGCAAAGGCTTCAAGGCGCTTTACTTCCAGTACTTCGTTTTACATGTGCCCGACGTTGCGCGCGAGGCGGACTTCTACACGAGCCTGATGGGCATGAAGCCGGTATCGCAGAAGAAAGACGATATGTGGCTGCGCTTCGGTCAAAACACGCTGGTACTGAGGCCGGCGGGCCCCGACGGTAAACCGTATTGCAACGAATTCGGTCTCGTGGTCGAAAACTATGATCAGGCCAAAATCACAGCGGAATTCGATCGACGCGGCATCGCATCCAAACCAAATCCGGCCGGCGGCTTGTTGTTGAAGGATCCAAACGGACTCGATATCGGAATCGCCGGAAAAGCTTGATATGAACGAAATGCAGACACATTAGAGGAGATGCCCATGAAACGATTGCTCATCACCCTGTTCACGGCCGCGCTGGTCGCCGGCTGTGCCAATACATCAAACACGGCCGGCAACGGTGTCCAGCGCATGTACGTGCTTTATTGCGGCGAAGGCAACTCGACCGACAAATCGCGCTGGACGCCCGGAGTCGCCGAGAACGTCAATAAAGCGATCACGCTCAGCAACAGTTGCTATCTGATCAAGCACGCGCAAGGCTGGATGCTCTGGGAGACCGGTTATGCAGAGTCGCTCGCCGGAAATCCGAATGGACTGCCGGCCGGCGCCCTGCACTGGTACTGGCGCTCGTCGAAGACGCTCACGCAACAGCTTGCCGAGCTGGGCCTGACGCCGAATGACATCGCGTACGTCGGCTTCTCGCATGCTCATCCTGATCACGTCGGCAATGGCAGCCTCTTTACGCGCGCGAAGCTCTTCATCCAGGAGCCCGAATACGATTTCTACATCGGACCGAAAGGCAAACCACCGGCCGAGCCGGCTAACTGGTCGAAGCTGCGCGCCAATCCAACGATCAAATTGCATGGCGATCATGACGTGTTCGGCGACGGCTCGGTCACGATACTGACGTCGCCGGGCCACACGCCGGGACATGAGTCCCTGCTTGTGAAGCTGCCGAAGACGGGGCCCGTGCTGCTCACGGGCGATGCAGCGCACTTCAAGGACAACTGGGATACGCCGCGCGCGCCAGTGCAAAACTTCGACAAGGAAGCGACGATCACGTCACTGCAGAAACTCAAGCAGGTCGCCGGGGCTAACCATGCGCAGGTGTGGATCAATCACGATGTGACGCAAACGAAAACGCTGAAGATGTCGCCGGCGTATTACGAGTAGCGCAACCCTGCGCTGAGAACAAAGGTCCGCCTGAGCCGGCCTTTGTTTTTTCCGCCGCGTTAGTTCACACCTTCGCAGGTTTCGGCATCAACTCAGCGCAGCGGCGCTTTGCCGTTTGAAATGTCCATGATCATCCGCGCGGTGAGGTAAAGACGCGGCTCGATGGACGCCGGGAAAATGTATTCCGCATTGGTCGAGTGCGAGCCGAATCCCATTAGGCCGAAACCTTCGATCACGGGCGCTTTGGTTTTGAGCGATGCATTCGCCGCATCGGTGCCGCCGCCCGTAGGCTTGTCGTTTACCGCAAGCTTCTTGCCGATCTCGGCGTAAATGTGCTGCGCGTGCGTGGCGAGTACGCGTGCGGCGGCGGTGGGCTCGAGCGGCGGGAACGTGCGCTCAAAGAGGAGCTCGACCTGCGCGTCTTTCAAGCGCTGGTTCTTGACGCGCTCGCGCAGCTTCTGATCCACCGTGTCGAGATCGGCGAGCCGCTCGACGCGCACGTCGGCGAACGCCTGCGCGGACGGCGGAATCATGTTGCGCACGATGCCCGAAGACGCCATGGTCCAGTTTAATTTGATGCCGCGCGTGGAATCGGAGAGGTCGCCGGCCTGCAGAATCTGATGGGAAAGCTCGGTGAGCGCGTTGACGCCGCGCTCCGGCGCACTGCCCGCGTGCGATGCGCGGCCCTTTACATTGAGCACCGCCTGCGCTATGCCGCTCGTCGCGAGCCGCACCTGATCCGCGTCAAATCCTGACCCTTCGTACGACATCACTGCGTCATGCTCGCTACCCAATTGCGTGATCAGGTTGCGTGATGCCGGCGAATTGATCTCCTCATCCGGATTGATCAGCACTGTGATCGTGCCGTAGTCCCGGAAATCCATCGCTTTGAGAATCGCCAGTGAATGAAGAATCACAGACATAGCGTGGCGATCGTCGGCGATGCCAAGGCCCCACACTTTGTCGCCATCGTTCTTGAACGGCTGCTGCCCCAGCATGCCTCGCGGATATACAGTGTCCATGTGCGCGAGCATGAGGATCTTTTTCGTGCCGCTACCCTTGAATGTCGCGCGCAGCGCTTTGCCGACGCGCGGCGGCGTATCGGTAAATTTGACGTAGCTGGTGCCAAGATCGATCAGCTCGACGTTTGCGCCAAGCGCGCTGAAGCGTTTCGCGAGCACGCCGGCGATGCGCTCGAGCCCTTCCAGCTCGCGGCTGCCCGATTCGATGTTGACCAGCTCTTTGAGTGTGTCGAGCACGGCGGGTTTTTCTTTCTGCGCGAGCGACCAGACGGGTTCCACTGGTTGTGCTTGCACGACGACGGCGATGCATGAAGCATCCCGGCGCCGACCGCGATACAAACATGACGTCGTGTAATCACAATTGCCCTCCCGTGAGCATTTTTTGTGGTTTACACGATTCTACCCTGCTAGCTATCCGACGACTCGGGACGCGCGCAAGTCGGCGCATCACGTGCGGTACTTCAATGCATCCACCAGTTTCGTAAACGCTGGTGACGATTGCCGGCGGCTCGGGTAGTAAAGATGGTAACCGGCAAAAGGCGGGCACCAGTCATCGAGTACGTGTACCAGGTTTCCGCTCGCTATATGTGGCTGCACAATATCGGCCGGTAAATACGCCAAGCCGAAGCCGTCGAGCGCTGCATTGAGCATTTGATTCGGTTCATTGAAGATGAGCTGACCATCGACCCGCACCTTCAATTCACGATCGCCTTTTTCAAACTCCCATGGATACAACCCGCCATATGTCGATAGCCGCAGGTTGATGCAGTTGTGGTTGGTCAAATCCTGCGGCGTCTTAGGCGCGGCATGTGTTTCAAGATAGGAGGGCGCGCCGACGACTGCCATGCGAATATCCGGTCCGATGCGCACTGCGATCATGTCCTTGGCCACTTGCTCGCCGGTTCGAACACCGGCGTCATAACGTTCGGCGACAATGTCGATGAGACCGTTATCAACGGCGATTTCCACTTTGATGTCCGGATACTCGCGCAGGAACGTCGCAATTTTCGGCCACAGAATGGTATCGGCCGCATGATTGGTCGCAGTAATGCGTATAGTGCCGGCGGGCTTGTCACGCATCGCGCTCAAGGCAACAAGCTCGCTTTCAATCTCCTCGAATCGAGGGCCAACGGTCTGAAGCAGCCGTTCGCCGGCTTCGGTCGGAGAAACGCTGCGCGTAGTCCGTGTCAGCAGCCTGATACCGAGCCGTGATTCAAGCGCAGGGATGGTATGACTTAGCGCCGACTGCGATACGCCGAGTTTGGCGGCCGCCTTGGTAAAGCTCCGGTCGCGCGCGACCGCGAGGAAAGTAATGAGATCGCTGACATTATCGCGCGGCATTCATGCATCCAATCGTCTTCGTATACTGAGTCTGTCACTTATCATGACGCATCGCCGTCGCCGCGTTAGTGGCATCCTCGCGGAAGCAGCCGATCGTCGCGGTGGTAAGGAGCAGTCGACGCTAACGCGCGGCTAGTCCCTAATACTCGCCATCTCGAGCCAATCCAATTCCTCTTCGATGCGATGAAAGGCGTCGTCGCCGATCTCATCCTGTGAGCGCATGGCGAAGATGGCCTGCCGGGCAGCCCGCAAGGCTTTGCGGTTTAGTTCTGAATGTGCGGTGCGGGCGCTCGCTGCTGCGCTTGCGTCGGGTGCTTCGTTTGCAAGACGAGCCTTGAACTCGCGCCGCACGAGCTCAGCGACCGGCGATCTGTCGTTTTCAAAGCTCGCAAGTCCGGCACGCAAGGCTCGTTCACGCGCTGTATTTACTTCATGACCGACCGGATCGTCATCGTGCAAGTGCAGCGCGCGCAACAGCGCTTTGAGCGTCAGTCCTTGAATCGTCAACGTGCCGAGTACTACAGCGAATGCAGTCAGCACAATGAGGCCGCGATATGGAAACGGATCCGGCAGCGCCATTGCAGCAGCCAGGGACACAATGCCGCGCATACCCGACCAGGAAATCACCAAGCCACTGCCGGGGGTCGGTCTCAGCATCGGCCGCGGCGGATTGAAACCGGTGCGGCGGTGCCACCAGCGGATCACTGCATTGAACGACATGTGCCACACCATGCGCACGACAATCACCGTTATGAGCACTGCGCCGGCCACAGTAACGTAGTGCGCAACGTCGGTCGCCGGGAGGGTCTCGAGAATCGGCCGAATCTGCAGGCCGATAAAAATAAAGGCCAGAATATTTAGGGCGAAGACCACCGTTTCCCACACTGCGTAGGTCGGCACCCGTGTACGCGCAGGCGTCAGCGCTGGTGACGTTTGCGCAAGAAACATTGCATAACATACGGTGGTGAGCACACCCGAAAGTCCGATGTGTTCGGCAAGCATCCACACGGCGAATGTAGTGACGAACTGAAGAATGATCGCAGTCGGCACATGCTGCACGCGTTCGAGTAGGCGCAGCGTGACCCAGCCGAGGGCCGGGCCTACGACCACGCTGCCGCCGACCGCCAGAAAGAAAGTAGGCACAACAGTCGCCGGAGAGAAGGCGTCTGCGACGACCGCGCCAACGGCGACACGGTAGATCAGCAGCGCGGTGGCGTCATTGAGCAGGCTTTCACCTTCGAGAATAGTGAGAATCCGCTGCGGCGGATGCAACGGGCGAAGCACCGCAGTTGCCGCTACCGCGTCCGGTGGCGCGACAAGCGCGCCGAGCGCAATCGCCGCCGCCCATGGCATTGCGGGTATCAGTGCATGAGCGACGAGGGCGACAGCCGCCGTCGTCAATCCGACCGCGAACACGACCAACGCGGTCACCGGCAACCAGTTGTCCTTGAGATCTCTGACTGACGTGTCGTACGCCGCATCGAGCAGAATAGGCGCGACGAAGAGGGCGAGCACGAGCTCGGGCGGCACGCTGAATGACGGAGCGCCCGGAAGGAAGGCCAGCAACGCGCCGCCGATTGCAAGGAAGACGGGATATGGCGCACCAACGCGGCGCGCAGCACCCGCGAGTATCACTGCTGCAACGAATAAGGCTAGCAGTTCTGCGAGTTCCTTCATTCACGTCCCGCCCGGCATTGATGAATCCAGGTCATATGGCTATGCCGATTCTGCCATCTAATTGCGCCGCACAAACTCGCTGCATTGGTGTCACATCGTTTAGCTAAGACGCGAGTCGTGCAACCACATTATGAGAGGCAGTCTGACAATGGACATCAAACCAAGCGGGTCACAGGCTTCCGCCAAAGGGCCAGCAGAGTATTTCACCGGCACAGTCCGCGTCGATCCGCTCTTCAGTGCGCCGCATCCCGCGCGCGCACGTGGCGCGAGTGTCACGTTCGAGCCGTGCGCTCGCAGCAACTGGCACACGCATCCGCTCGGCCAGACGCTGATTGTGACATCAGGGTGCGGCCTCGTGCAGAGGTGGGGCGGTCCGATCAAGATCATTCGACCGGGTGATGTGATCTGCTGCGCTGCAGACGAGAAGCACTGGCACGGTGTCATGCCGCACACGGCCATGACACATATCGCCATTCAGGAAGAGCTCAACGGGAAGGTCGTCGAGTGGATGGAAAAAGTTACCGATGAACAATACAACGCAGGAGTGAACGAAAATGCCTGACACGAATCAACAAACAGCAAAGCAACCGGATATTAAATCGAGGTACAACGCGAAGGCGTACTCGGCGGGCAGTGCCATATCGCGTCTGGCTGCGTCGACTATCCCGCGCCGCAATCCCGCTGCAAACGATGTGCAGATCGAAATCCTGTTCTGCGGCGTCTGTCATTCAGACATCCACCAGGTGCGCAACGAATGGAAAGAGGTGATGCCGACTGTTTATCCGGTCGTGCCGGGCCACGAGATCCTCGGACGCGTCACCCAAGTCGGCGCCGCAGTCACGAAATTCAAAGCAGGCGATCTCGCGGCCGTTGGATGCCTCGTCGATTCGGATCGTTCTTGTCCGCAGTGTCAGGACGGACTCGAGCAATTCTGCCCGAACGCCGTCCTGACCTATAACGGTACCGACAAGCATTTGGGCGGCGTCACTTACGGCGGCTACTCCGACAGCATCGTTGTCGACGAGCATTTCGTTCTAAGGGTCCCGTCGAATCTCGACCTCGCGGGGGCGGCGCCCCTGCTGTGCGCCGGCATCACAACGTACTCGCCGCTGCGGCATTGGGGCGTCACGAAGGGCAAGAAAGTTGGCGTCGTCGGACTCGGCGGCCTCGGCCACATGGCGGTCAAACTTGCGCACGCAATGGGCGCGCATGTCGTGGTATTCACAACTTCGCCTAACAAGACGGAAGACGCGCTGCGCCTGGGGGCCGACGAGGTCGTCGTTTCGCGCAACAACAACGAGATGCAGAAGCACGCCGGCAGCTTCGATTTCATTCTCGATGCGGTCGCTGCCAATCACGATATCAATGCGTACATCAATCTGCTGGCCCGCGACGGCAACATCACGCTCGTCGGTGCGCCTGAAAAACCGTTGGCAGTCGCTGCATTCAGCCTGATCGGGGCACGCCGCAGTCTGTCCGGCTCGCCGATCGGCGGAATCAAGGAAACTCAGGAAATGCTCGACTTCTGCGGCACGCACAACATCACAGCCGATGTCGAAGTCATCCCGATTCAGAAGATCAATGAAGCATATGAGCGGATGCTGAAGTCGGACGTCAAGTACCGCTTCTCCATCGACATGGCGTCGCTCAAATCCGAATGACCAGAGACAGGTTGCCCGGCATGTTGTCGCAAAACGGGTCAACGCTGATATCGCAGATCACTAGGGGCATAGCGAGCGAACGCGCCAAATGAATGTGGCGCTGCGGATCATCCAATGGAATGGCGGAAAGAAGGATGCGAACAATGCAGGATTCAAGCGACATCAAAATAACGCGCCGTGAGTTTCTAATTACGGGCGCCTCGTCGGCGGCAGCGATCGCATGGCCGTCGTCGACGAGTGCGCAACAATCCGGCGCCAGGCCGCCCGTCATCTCGAGAGTTTCGTTCGAAGTAAACGGCAAGGCGCAGGAGCTGCAACTCGACGCGCGCACTACGCTTCTCGATGCGCTCCGCGAGCACTTGCATTTCACAGGGAGCAAGAAGGGCTGTGACCAGGGACAGTGCGGTGCATGCACCGTGATCATCAACGGCCGGCGGATGGTCTCATGCCTGACTTTGGCGGTTATGCATCAAGGCGACAAGATCACGACGATCGAGGGTCTTGGCACGCCTGACAAATTGCATCCGATGCAGGCGGCTTTCGTAAAGCACGACGGCTATCAGTGCGGCTATTGCACGCCGGGGCAGATCTGTTCGGCGGTGGCGGTGCTCGATGAGATCAAGGCCGGCATTCCGAGTCACGTGACCGCTGACTTGAACGCGCAAGCGCAGTTGACGCCTGCCGAGTTGCGCGAGCGCATGAGCGGCAACATTTGTCGTTGCGGCGCTTATTCGAACATCGTTGACGCCATCACCGAAGTCAGCGGGAGCAAGACATGAAATCTTTTACCTACGAACGGGCCCGCTCACCGGCCGAAGCAGCAGCGGCCGCCGCGCGTACGCAAGGCGCGAAGTTCATTGCGGGCGGCACCAATCTGCTCGACTTGATGAAGCTCGAGATCGAAACGCCGGCACATTTGATTGATGTGAATGGGCTTGCGCTCGATAAAATAGAAGCGACTCCTGACGGGGGCTTGCGGATCGGTGCGCTCGTGCGCAATACCGACCTCGCAGCGGATACGCGCGTGCGGCGCGATTATGGCGTGCTTACACGTGCGCTGGTCGCTGGAGCGACGGGGCAGCTGCGCAACATGGCGACGACCGCAGGGAACCTGCTGCAGCGCACGCGATGCCCATATTTTTACGACACGAACCAGCCATGCAATAAGCGCGTGCCCGGCAGCGGCTGCAGCGCGATAGGCGGGTTTAGCCGGCAGCACGCGGTCCTCGGCGTAAGCGATGCCTGCATCGCAACACATCCGAGCGACATGGCGGTAGCGCTGCGCGCGCTCGACGCGAGCGTGGAAACACTCCGGCCGAACGGCTCTGCACGCAAAATCGCGATTGCTGATTTTCATCAGCTGCCCGGCGACAAGCCGCAGGTCGACACGGTACTCATGCCGGGCGAGCTCATTACCGCAGTGACGCTCCCGAAGCCGGTCGGCGGCACGCATATCTACCGCAAGGTACGTGACCGTGCATCGTTCGCCTTCGCCCTGGTGTCGGTCGCTGCCATCGTACAGCGCGACGGGACGGGACGTGTCGCTTTGGGTGGTGTCGCACACAAGCCGTGGCGGGTTGAAGCGTCGGAAGCGCAGATGCCGCGCGGCGCCAAGGCCGTCACGTCGAAGCTGCTCGCAGGCGCGCGCACCACAAAAGAGAACGCATACAAGTTGCCGCTCGTCGAGCGCACGCTCGCCTCGGTACTTGCAGAAGCGAAGGGGCAGGCATGAAGTTCGATACTCCAGCGACGACCAATCCGATTGATCAACTCAAAGTGGTCGGCAAACCCGTGGACCGGATAGACGGCCCGTTGAAAACGACCGGGACCGCGCCGTATGCGTACGAGCGGCACGATGTCGTGCCGAACCAGGTTTATGGCTACATTGTCGGCTCTTCGATCGCTAAAGGCCGCATCGCCTCGATGGATGTTGCTGCCGCCAGAAATGCAAGCGGTGTGATCGCCCTTGTCACCGCGCAGAATGCCGGCAAGCTCGGCAAAGGCAAGTTCAACACCGCGCCTTTGCTGGGCGGTCCCGATATCGCGCACTACCATCAAGCCATAGCCCTTGTGGTGGCCGCGACTTTCGAGCAGGCGCGCGCGGCTGCCCATCTCATTCGCGTCAGATATGTGCCAGCGAAAGGCGCATTCGATCTCGCGTCCGTCAAGGACACAGCGCAGTCGGCCGACAGCTTTGGTGCGAAGGGCGACACCGCGGTCGGCGATTTCGCCAGCGCGTTCGGGGCGGCGCCCGTGCAGCTGGATACAACGTATACAACTGCACATGAATCGCACTCGATGATGGAGCCGCACGCGACGATCGCGGCGTGGGATGGCGACCAGCTCACGCTGTGGACCTCCAATCAAATGGTCAACTGGACGCGGGATGATGTTGCTAAAACGCTCGCCGTACCGCGGGAAAAAGTGCGGATAGTGTCGGCTTTTGTCGGCGGCGGTTTCGGCGCGAAATTGTGGCAGCGCGCCGACGCATTGCTGGCCGCGCTCGGTGCGCGCGCGGCGGGGCGCCCCGTCAAAGTCACGTTGCAGCGCGCCCTGATCCCCAACAACACGGTCCATCGCTCGGCGACCATTCAGCGCATCCGCATCGGGGCCGCGACGGATGGCAGGATCAGCGCGATCTCACATGAGACGTGGTCAGGAGACCTGCCCGGCGGCAAGCCGGAGGCGGCTTCAATGCAAACGCGCGAACTTTATGCCGGCGCTAATCGCGTGACAGCGACCCGGCTCGCTGTATTGGATTTGCCCGAAGCGAACGCGATGCGCGCGCCAGGCGAGGCACCCGGTATGGCGGCGCTTGAAATCGCTATCGACGAAATGGCGGAGAAACTCGGCATGGATCCTGTCGAATTTCGCATCGTCAACGATACGCAGGTGGTCCCCGACTATCCCGGTAAGGCCGACTCGGCAGACCCGCAATCGAAGGAGAAGCAGGCGCAGTCCAAAAATTCGCCGGTCACGCGACCGCCCTTCTCACAGCGGCAGTTGGTGCAATGCCTGCGCACGGGTGCGAAGCGTTTTGGCTGGGACAAGCGCAGGCGAGAGCCGGGCGTCGTGCGCGACGGGCGCTGGCTGGTGGGCATAGGTGTCGCCGCCGCTTTCCGCGACAACCTGCTCACGAAATCGGCCGCCCGCGTGCGCCTGGACGGCCGCGGCATTGTGACCGTCGAAACAGACATGACCGACATCGGCACCGGGAGTTACACCATCATCGCGCAGACCGCCGCGGAGATGATGGGCGTTCCTCTGGATAAAGTGGTTGTGCGCCTCGGCGACTCGAGCTTCCCGGTGTCCTGCGGCTCGGGCGGCCAGTGGGGCGGCAACAACGCGACGGCCGGTGTCTATGCCGCATGCATCAAACTGCGTGAAGCGATCGCTCAAAAGGCCGGTTTTAATCCGTCACAGGCAATGTTTGCAGATGCCGAGGTGCGCTTGGGTGCGCGCAGCATGGCGCTGGCGGAGGCGGCCGCAGAGCAGGAGATGGTGGCTGAAGACTTCATTGAATACGGAGATCTCGACAAGAAATTCCAGCAGTCGACTTTCGGCGCGCACTTTGTCGAAGTCGGCGTCGACGCCGCGACGGCAGAAGTCCGGGTGCGCCGCATGCTCGCCGTGTGCGCATGCGGCCGCATCCTCAATCCGAAGTCCGCGCGCAGCCAGGTCATCGGCGCGATGACGATGGGCGTCGGCGCGGCTCTGATGGAAGAACTCGCAGTCGACAAACGGTACGGATACTTCGTTAATCACGATCTCGCAAGTTACGAAGTGCCGGTGCATGCGGATATACCGCATCAGGAGGTCATCTTCCTCGACGAAACCGATCCGATCTCGTCACCGATGAAAGCGAAAGGCGTCGCCGAACTCGGCATCTGTGGCGTCGCGGCGGCGGTCGCCAACGCGGTCTACAACGCGACCGGCGTGCGCGTGCGCGATTATCCGGTTACGCTCGACAAACTGCTTGCCCACATGCCGCAAACAGTGTGAGTGCGGCCTATGCAACACGACCGGACGTTAAGTTGAATATCATCGATAAGGAACGCAGCCATGAGCGCGAGAAAAGTTGCAGTGATCGTTGGAAGCCTGCGCAAGGAATCGTTCAACCGCAAGGCGGCGCATGAGTTGATTGCGCTTGCGCCGTCGGATCTTGCGGCAGAAATCGTCGAGATCGGACAGCTGCCGCTTTATAACCAGGATGACGACGATAATGGCAAGCCGCCTGCGGCGTGGACAGCGTTCAGGCAGCGCATGGGCGCATTCGACGCGGTGCTATTCGTCACAGCGGAGTACAACCGTTCAGTGCCGGGTGTGCTCAAGAACGCCATCGACGTTGGCTCCCGCCCGTATGGCAAGAGTATCTGGAGCGGCAAGCCGGGCGCGGTGGTGAGCGTATCGCCGGGCGCTATCGGCGGGTTTGGCGCCAACCATCATCTGCGCCAGTCGCTCGTCTTTCTCGATGTGCCCTGCATGCAGCAGCCGGAGGCGTATATCGGCGGCGCGGCGCCGCTCTTCAGTGATCAGGGCAAACTCGTGAACGACACGACCCGCGATCTCATGCGCAAATTCATGCACTCGTTCAACGAGTGGGTCGGCAGAAACGTTCGTGCCGGGATTAAATGATCTCATCGTCGAAGGAAGTAAGCTAAAAGTAACTCGACGACGGGAGCCGCGGGGCATCGTGGCCAGCGACTTAGAGTATTTGATCCAGAAACGCTTTCGTGCGTGCGTGCTCCGGATGCGCGAACAATTGCGCCGGCTTCCCGTGCTCGACGATTACACCGTCATCGGTGAAATAGACATGTTCGGCAACCTCACGCGCGAAGCCCATTTCATGCGTAACCAGAACGCACGTGAGGCCGTCATGCACCAGGTCGCGAATCGTTATCAGCACTTCCTTGACTGTCTCAGGGTCGAGCGCGGAAGTCACTTCGTCAAACAACATGACAGACGGACGCATCGCGAGCGAACGCGCAATGGCGACGCGCTGCTGCTGTCCGCCGGACAATTCGCCCGGATAGTGTCGGGCCTTTCCATCGAGGCGAACTTTTTTCAGTAAAGCATGCGCCCGCGCTTCCACTTCGCCCTTGTCCTGCTTCAGCACGTGAACCGGCGCCATCATGATGTTCTCCAGCGCGGTCTTATGGGGAAACAGATTGAACTGCTGAAATACCATCGATACGTCTTTGCGCAGTGCAATCCTCTGCTGGTCGGTTCTGATTTCGTGAACGCTATGACTGCCAATTCGTATCGTGCCGCGGTCGACCGCCGCCAGACCGTTCAGACAGCGCAGCAGCGTTGACTTGCCTGACCCGGAAGGTCCGATTATGCACACGGCTTCGCCTTTGGCAATGTCGAAAGAAATGCCTTTGAGGACCTCGGTATTCGCAAACGATTTGTGGATCTCACTTACGCTGATATAAGGTGTGGTCATATATCTACGGCGTAGCGTCGCTCCATTGCAACTGTCCAGCGTGCAATCGGATAACAATAGGCGAAAAACAGCAGCAGCACAAAGCCGTAGAACGGCATCAGCAGCTCCGGCCGATTTTCCGAAGAAAGCGCGTCACCGGTTAGTGTCATGACTTCCTGCACGCCCACCACCGATGCGAGCACAGTGCCGACAGCCAGTATGCAATACACGTTCATCCAGGGCGGCAGCATGCGCTTGATACCCTGCGGCAGAATAATCTTCCACAGCGTCTGCCGGCGTGTGAAAGCAAGCGAGTAAGCAGATTCCCATTGTCCGGTCGGTATGGACTGGATTGCCCCGCGCACGATTTCAGATACGTTTGCCATCACCGGCAGCGAGAGGCCGAGCGTCGCTTTCATCCAGTCCGGAAAGGGAACCGTCGTGCCGAACAGCGTGAATTTGAACGGCAGCAGGAACATGCAGTAAAAAAGCAGCACGAGCCAGGGCGCATTGCGAAAAAAGTGGGTGGCGAACCATGCGCCGCGGCGCACCGGGCGCATCATTGAAATCTGCGCGAGGCCGAGAAACGCGCCGAAGAACGTGCCGATGGCCATCGCGAGAAAACTGATCGCGATGTTGAATCCGAATCCCTTCACGATCAGTGGCGTCCATTTCCATAGCGTGGCCAGCACCGACGGGTGGCCGCTTTGAACCTGTGCTTCGGCAATGCCGATACTCACCATGAAACACATGGCAAGGACGATCGCGTGCACGGGCAGAAGTTCGAGACGCGCACCCCTGCTCGCAAGTGCCGCTGCTCGCTCGAACGCGGCCATGTTAAGCACCGGCATGTCAGTGCGCGATGTTCTCGATTGAAGCAAGCGTGCGCTCATGGCTGCGCGTTCATGCATGGCCGAAGCCGGGGACGCGCATTGCGTGTTCCCACTTGTGCATGAGCCATACCAGGATGCCGACCACACTCACGTAGCAGATCAGCAACACATTCATCATCTCGGGCACATTCACCGAATCGGACCAGATCTGGTTAGAAACGTACAGCATTTCCGGCACTGCGATGGCATATGAGATGCTCGTCGTCTTGATAAGATTGACGAGGTTGTTGTTGAGCGCCGGCAGGCTGATGCGAAAGGCGAGCGGAAGCACAATCAGCACGTATGCGCGCAGCCGCGAGAAACCGAGAGATTCCGCAGCCTCAATCGTCGCGCGCGGCACGGCCTCGATGCCGGAACGAAAAATCTCGACGTTGAAGGCGCCCGCATACAGCGACAAGGCAAACATCGCCCACTGGATATTCGAGACAAGCGGCTCACCGCCCGCACCTTTGATAAGGTGGCCGACGCCGAAATAAAAAAAATAGAGCTGTACGAGTGGCGGTGTGTTGCGGAAGAACTGGATGTACCAGTAAACGATTTTACGCGTCAGCGCCCGGCGCGAGCCCTGGAGCCATGCCCCGCCGATGCCCACGCCGACCGACAGCACGACGCAGGTAAACGCCAGTGCAAGGGTGGTGAAGAAACCGTTGATGAAACGGCTGCGGTCGAAGCTGTCGTAAAAAATCGTGAGGTTGATTCCGGTCGTATCGTAGAGCCAGCGGAACCAGTCGAAGAACTCATGCATGCGCGTCGATCAAACAAAAGGGCGCGGTGTGTGCCGCGCCCTGTGACCGGTATGGATGCCGTTATTTCCTGCCTTTGTAATCGGCGTTCATCTTGATCGCGAACGCAGTGTTTTGTAGTCCGTATTTCTTCTCGAGCTGTACGATGAGCGCGCTGCGATGCCAGTCAGCAACCGTATTCGACATAAATTTATAGAACGATTCGTCGCCGAGCTTCACGGCCAGTCCCCACGGGTCATCAAGTATGGTCTTCAATGGCATCTCGTAATCTTTCCACTCGGGCTCGAGAAGATTCGCCATCACGAGCGTGTCGTCATAGACAAATCCGACGCAGTTGTTGCCCTTGAGCGCGCTGTACACTTCTGCGGTGCCTTTGAAGGCCACGATGTCAGCGCCATAGTCCTGCTGGATTTGCTTGTTGTACCAGGCGCCCTGGATCATGCACACTTTCTTGCCTTTGAGGTCTGCCCAGTCTTTCAGCTTTGCAGATTTCGGCGCGAGGATGTTGACGCCGGACGAGTAATAAGACGGCTCGACGATGTACACAACCTTGCGGCGATCAGGCTTGTCGTTCATCGTCGCGATCATGAGATCGATCTTGCCCTGTTCGAGGAACTGCATGCGGTTCGATGATACGACGGGCACAAGTTCGAGCTTGACGCCGAGACGTTTGGCCACATCCGCAGCGAGGTCCGGTTCGATTCCGACAATGGCGCCGCCGGGATCACGAAACCCGTACGGCTTATAGTCGGCCTTCACGCCGACAATCAGCGTTCCGCGCTTCTTGATATCGTCCAGCGAGCTCTGCGCCAGGAGCGGCGCCGAGACCAACGCTGCAATCATGGCAATCAGACAGGAACGAATGAAACGGGTCATAGCGTCTCCTTGGAACAGGACAGTCGAAAGGGCGAACGGTATGTCACTCTAGCACAGGGCATACCGGCTGTACTTAGCAGCCGCGATGTATTGACACGGCGAGCAAGCAGTTCACAATACCCGCGTAGCATCTAAAATCAGTTGTCATTGCCGAGAGGAGATAGTCATGAAGCGCTTTTCCGTGATCACCATGGGTTTTCTTGTGATTGGATGTACGCTGTTGGGTTGCGCGCATCAGCCGGGCATGTCCGATGCCGGCTGGGTCACCCTCCTCGACGGGTCGGACCTCAACAACTGGACGCGCCTCGGAGATGCGAACTGGCGCTTACAGGATGGCGTTGCGCAGGCGGATCTTGGCGGCAAGGACACGAGCTTCCTCGTGTCGAAACAAAAGTACAAGGATTTCCAGTTGCGGGCGGAATTCTGGGTCGATGCCGAAGCGAACAGCGGCATCTTCATACGCTGCACAGATCCGCAGAAGATCACCGCGGTCAATGCATATGAAGTGAATATCTTCGATAAGCGCCCCGACCCGAGCTACGGTACCGGTGCCATCGTCAATGTAGCAAAAGTGTCGCCAATGCCAAGGGCCGGCGGGCAGTGGAACACATTCGACATTACGGCAAAAGGCTCGCAGTTCGATGTAACGCTCAACGGCATCCGGACTGTTGCGGGCGCGCAGGACAGCAAGAACCCGGAGGGACCGATCGCGCTGCAATACGGCGGTGGCGTCGTAAAATTCCGCCGCGTCATGATCAGGCCGCTGTAATCGAAAGTCACTTGTGGGGTCCTTCCCGGTCGAGCGCTGAGAAGGACCGCGCCGCGAAACGCTCTTATTCGAAGAGCGGAATCCGGATTGTGAATCGTGCGCCCTTGCCGGGGAAGCGGTCAGCCTCGAGGTCGCCGTTGTGGGCGGCGGCAATCCGTTTGGCAAGGTAGAGGCCGAGGCCGAGTCCGTTATTGTCTTTGCGGCCGGTAACAAAGCGGTCGAATATGTGCGGCAAAAGCTCTTCCGGAATACCGGGACCCTCGTCGACCACTTGCACGACTCCCCACGTCTGGCCATCTTTGCTCGCACGCGAGATGAAAACGCTCACCGGCGCGTTTTTCGGCGAATGATTGATGGCATTGGTAAACACATTGTCGAGACATTGACGCATACGTGCCGCGTCTGCGGCAACGATGACTGCATCGGACGTCTCGACTAAGATCTGGTTTTCAGGCGTCGATAAAACGGCCGCCGCCTCCTTGACCATGGCAACGAGGTCAACGGGTTGAAGGTCGATCTGAAACATGCCCTCGTCAAGCCGTGCGACGTCAAGCAGATTGGCGACCAATGCATTGAGCCGTGCCAGCCCGCGGAGCGATACGTTGATGTCGTCAATGTCCGCCGCGCGCCGCTCGGACTCTGCCCTGTGCCGCAGCAGGTAGAGGCGCATCACAACCGGCGAGACGTAATTGCGCAGATCATGTGCGAGTACAGTGATGAGCTCTTCGGCGACGGTCTTGCGTCCTTGTTCTACCGCGTGTCGCTCGATGTTCTCCACAAGTTCGGAGCGGTGGGCGACCATGCCGACCCAGCGTGCCGCAGTCTCGACGAACACCGCATCGGCATCGGTGAAGAAATCCGGTTTGAGAGACGCGACCATGAGCATGCCGCGGCGCTGCGTTGCCACTTCCAGCACGACGCCGATTTGCGCTCGGATACCCAGGCCTTCTCTGACGCCGCGCAGCTCTTCCGGATCCTTCAGCGAATCGCCGACGCGATACTTTTCACCGGTCCTGTACACCCAGACAACACGTCCACCATTAGACAACGGCAAGACGTCGAGACCGAGCTTTTTCTGAAGGTTTGAAAGCGGTTGCGTGCTCGTGCCCATGGCCACCAGCGAGTCGCGCGTGTCGTCGTACAGAAAGGCATCGACCTTGTCCGCCCCCAGCGCCTCCGAGACGGCATTCGCCGCGTGCGTCAGTGCTGTTTTGAGGTTTGCGGCGGGAATCTGCAGCAGTTTCTGCAGCGTCGAAAGGTAGCGCTCCTGATTAGCGCCGGCGGCTGTGTCCATGAGTAAGGTGGCGGTTCAACGAGCGAATCTGCCATGCGCCAATCCAGAAAGAGGCTCGCTCGAGTGGAGCGAACGTTTCGTCGGACGCAGTAAGCGGACACTCGCCGTCACAATTCGCGCGCTCATGACTGCAGAAGATACAGCGATCGGTCACCGCTTCGATGCCGGACAAAGGCTGATTCAGCGCGCGACGCTGCGCTTACAACGCCCCCCATCATCCGCTGTCTCAAGCCGAATGCACGGTTCAAGCGTCAATCGCCATCACCGGACGACGTACGGCTTGTTGTCCAGCGGTCGCTAGTGCGGCGATTTCGCGCACATCAGCGATTTGATCGATGTTATTGATGGCATCGTACAGACGCTCGACGCGTGTGGCGGGCAGCACTCTCTGGGCGCAGTTGACGAACTTTGCTTTGAGCAGCTCGGCAGGCAAAGCATTGCGGGACGTGCGCCCGAACGGCTGATCGACTTTTTGTGTCAGCACACGGCCATCGTGCAACGTGACTCTGACTTCCGCACCGAAGTGATTGTCCGCCGCAAATTGTTCGGTCGTATAAGGCGCCGCATGGATGCGCGGCAGAAGTTCGCGTACGGCTCGCTCGCGGAACGTATCGCCCTCGAAATGGGCGATCACGACCTTGCGATCGAGCACTGCGCGCGCGAGACAGTACTGGACACTGAACTTCGCATCGAAAGTGCTCTGTGGATCGGGCCGGTTCGTATGTTCAAGGCGGCGGGTGTGCGTCCATGAATCGATGCGAGTGATGTCGGCCGGCTTCACATCATGTTCGCGCACAAGCAGCAGCATCGCATCGATCGCCGGATGTGTGCTGCCGCAGCAAGGATACTGTTTGACCGCAATTCCCGGCTCGACGACATCGAATGGATTACCCCACGCCGGCAGAATTTTGGCAGCATCGTAATTGCCTTTGCCGTTGAACACTTCGAAGAAGCCCTGCTTGTGTTCAAGCGCCATCTGATTCGCAGTAAAGCCCTCACGCGCCAGCAGCGCCGCGAATAGCCCGCTGCGTCCGCAATGTCCGATATGCATCGGCTTTGTCATCGTGCCGAAGTTTGCTTTGATGCCTGATGCCAACGATGCTGCAATGGCAAGTGCGGTCGCCGTCTGAGTTGCAGACAGCTTCAGCAGGCGTGCGCACGCCGCAGCCGCACCGAACGCGCCGAGCGTTGAAGTCGGGTGCCAGCCGTGCGTGTAATGATAAAAATTGACGCCCAACGCGATTTTGCTTTCCGTCTCGAATCCCGCGATGTAAGCGGTAACGAAGTCGCGTCCGGTTGCGCCGTGCTCTTCGCCCAATGCGAAGAGAGGCGGTACGAGCGGTGCCGACGGATGACCCCCCAGCGTGTTGTTGCAGTCATCGAAGTCGAGCGCGTGCGAGGCCGTGCCATTGATGAGGGCAGCGTCGAGCGTGCTGACCCGCTTGTCGGTGCCGAATACGGTGGCAGGCCCACCAGCCGATCCAAGCGCGCGGGCGACGATCTGCGCCGACGGATCCTGACTGCCCGCCAACGTCACGCCGACGGTATCGAGTATGCCGACTTTCGCCCAGTGAATCGCGGCCGGCGGCAGGTCGGCGTACTTGAGGGCTGTAATGCGATTGGCGAGTTCTAGAGCGAGAGACATGTTACCTCCAGACTTTGACGTGACCGACATCAAGGCGAACAACTTCGAATCGTCGGCTCTAAGAATGATGGCGTTCCATCTTACGCGTCATTCCGCTTTTATTCCTGCTTCCCTGATCACCTTGCCCCACTTGGCAACTTCGGATTTGATGTGATTGCCGAATTGTTCGGGTGTGCTGCCGACCGCCTCCGAGCCGTCGGCCGCCAGCCTGTTCTGGACATCGGGACTGTGCAGTATGCGGACGATCTCGGTATTGAGTTTGTCGATGATCGGACGTGGCGTCTTTGCCGGCGCAAGCACGCCATACCATCCCGCGACTTCATAGCCGGCAACACCGGCTTCCTGCATCGTCGGCAGTTCGGGCGCCGCCGTCGAGCGCTTCTTTGTCGTGACTGCGAGCGCGCGCACGCGGCCCGCCTTCAGTTGAGTGTCCGCCTGCAGCAATGTCGAAAAAAGCATCTGTATCTGCCCGCCAACGACATCATTGAGCGCCGGATTGCCGCCCTTGTACGGAACATGAATGAGCTTGATGCCCGCAAGCGATGAAAACAGAGCGCCCGAGAGATGACTCAACCCGCCGAGGCCTGAGGAACCGTAAGTCATCGTGTCGGGCTTCGCTTTCGCGAGTGCGATCAGCTCCTTCACCGACTTGGCCTGTACCGAGGGATGTATAACCAGCGCATACGGTTGTGAAGTGGCCTGTGTGATCGGCGCGAGATCACGTACGAGATCGTAAGGCAGGCTCTTATACAGCGATGAATTCACCGAATGGCTGGAGGAGATCATGGTGAGCGTGTAGCCATCGGGCGGCGACTTCGTTGCAATGTCTACCGCGATGGTGCCGTTTGCGCCGGCCCGGTTGTCGGGCACGACGGTATGCCCCCAGGCTTCGGTCAACTTCATTGCAATCGCTCTTGCGGTCAGGTCGGTGCCTCCGCCAGGCGCGAATGGAATGATGAGACGTATCGGTTTGATGGGATAGTTTTGCGCATGCGCCGGCACGGCGACGCTGTACGCCGCCGCCAATGCGACGCCAAGATTCATTCTCGTGCGGCTTAACATTTAATTCCTTCTCGCACTTACGCTCTAATGGAGCCGTAACCTATCAGATAGCCGTTCAACCTCTTCGTTCAATCAGACGCTTCCAATCGCGCGGCAGCGCAATGCGGCGGCTGGTGGGCGGCCCTTGAATATGATTGCCCATATAGGCGCGCGACTGATTGCGCCCCGGATCGCCGGCTACGAGGACGCCGATCATCTCCGGCTTGATGAAGACATTCACAAGCCGTTCGGGATCAGTTGATGCAGTGTATTCGGGCGGCAGGATGCCCTCTTTAACCAGGTGCTCGAAGCTGAATGTCGGCGTGCTCGTCATGCGCGCGTAATGCGTCGCCCGTTCGGCGGTGACTTTAACGTGCTGAT